>JACCDN010705868.1_pt1 | contig 24474 bp, 20 predicted proteins | sample 7441691 | NCBI WGS metagenome assembly JACCDN01 (sample SAMN15323439, study PRJNA562643) | freshwater metagenome | isolation source: river surface water | place: USA:Blue River Watershed | collected 2017-08-16 | reverse complement strand
TCGTCAATTACCTGAGTCTATGGGCTATGGCTTTATTGACAAGCAAAGTATTGTTGAAACAGACAATCAACTTACAGCCAACTACATTTCTCAAATTTCCCAAAAGCTAGTACATACCGTTACTTGGGATGAAGGAGGCTGCCAGTTAGAAACATTTAATTCAAATGGTACACGCAGCAGGCTCACCTTTAACAGATCTCTCGAAAAAGCCCTTTTATTTGATGCCACCTGTTGGGATTTAGGTAAGGACCCTTTATACCTAGAGGCTTCAAATGCCATTACTTCGTTAGGAAACATTTTAGTGATGTATCCGGGTAAAACGGAACTTAATTACTATCCAGCAGGTAAACTCATGATGTTCATTTTACCTGTTAAAAAATTAGATGATGTTTATTTGCGTTTTAAGCAGGAGCTTATAGGTAATAAGTTAGCAGGGTTATTTCAGGAGCAAAAAGGGCATTACATAGAGTTTAAAAAGGAACTTACCATACAAAACCTATACCTCGTTTCATTTATTGTTTCTATGGCGCAAATACATGCTGCTGCTAAGTATTTTGCTGCTGCTGGCATTATTGGGCCTGATAAACCAGACCGTCTCATTATTGATGATTGTGATAGTATGAGAACAAAGCACATGCGCGTTTTTACCACTAATAAGGGGGATGGTTACTACGCACTGCTGTTTAAGGAGCTAACGAGGCAAAATTATAATGACGTTATTGAGGCGTTTTTAAAATTTTAAGCTCTTGCAAATTTCAATAATAATTCCAAGTCGCCCTTATCTGCTTTCCTTATAGCTATAAGATAATTTTTACGCGAATCATTTTCATCAGCTAGGCTTTTACTACCCCATGAAAAAACAGGTAACTGATAGATTTTTTCAATTATAATATCAGCTATCATTCGGCTATGACGTCCGTTACCATTGGGAAAACAATGTATGCATACCAATCTGTGCTTGAATCTTAAAGCAAATTCATCTGCTTCATAAACATTATTTTCAAGCCAATACGAAGCATCATCAATTAAGGATCTTAGTGCCACCGGTATTTCTAATTTGTCGACACCAATATTCTTATTTGTTTTTCGGTATTCGCCAGCCCATCTCCATACGTTCTTATACATTCTTTTATGGAGTGCTAGAATAAATGTTTCAGATAAGATTTGTTCAGATTTAAATTTTCTTGTTAAACTCCATTGAATAGCATCTTCAATGTTCTGTTGTTCAAATTCATCCAATTCGCCTCTTGTAGCAATAGACTTAATTAATAGACCTTCTTTTTCGTCTTCATCAAGTGGAGTTTGGCCATCATTGTATATTAAATCTAGTCCCATAAAATTTTTGGGGTATTGTTAATAATTTCTGACGCTCTTTCCTTTATTGCTTTTTCAATACGCTCTTTTGAATTTGCTTGATCTTCTAATTTCATCGTATTGGAAGTTCGTTCTACAATTTTTTTGGCCATTTCTATAGCACGCGTTTCTATCATTTGTTCTAAATCACCTTCGTTAGGTACAAAACCATAAACAAGTTTCATGTCCATGGCCTTTGCAATTTCTTGCATCGACTTAATAGTGATAGCTCCTTCCTTTTCACGCTTTTCAATATCCATAACCCCTTGCTTGGTAATAGATAGTTTTTTGCCTAATTGTTCCATAGTCATACCAATGCCATTACGAATTGCTTTTATCCATCCAATAGGTGGTACAATTACATGCTGTAAACCAGTTAATTGGTCTATTTTTTCATTCAGTTGTTGAAACTGAAGTTTATTATTTCTCATAAAGTAAAGCTTTAACTTGACTATTAGTACATAAAAGTAAAGCTATTACTTTACATAAACTAATAATTTGTAAAGCTATTACTTTACTTTATTAGAAAGGGATACTATAAATAGTACTGAGATGAATAAAAACAGCATTACAGTTGCTAATGGCAACGGCTCACTAAATGTTCCACTGCAGTTGTGCCATCTTGGTGACCAGAAAAATATTACTAGTGACAATAACATCATTAATGTGCCTGCTAATTGAAGGGCAGATTTGTAAATTACCAGACTTGCAAGGCAGAGTGTAATGCCTAAAAGACCTGTAATAGCAAAAGCTATACCCTCCTGCGCTGCATGATACAAGAAAAAAATATACGGACCTCCAAAATATGATCCGCTTATTATAATGATACAAAAGCTAAAAATTTGGGTGATGGGATGGGTAAAAATATTGCTCCACTTCATACAGAGATTTTTCTTATTTCAATGTAAGAGTATCTCTTCCAGAAAAACACCGTAGATTAAAATTTGCGTATAAATACAAGTGATTAATACATCTACAATGAAAACCAAGCTATTCCTTAGTTTAATTGTAAATTTGATCTTACAATGAAAACGTTACAATACAATTCTAAACAAGACCTTTTACATGCTTTCTCTGAAAACAGAGACAGGATCAAATCATTTGGGGTAAATAGTTTAGGAATTTTTGGATCATTTTCAAAAGACTCTGTTAATGATACTAGCGATGTTGATTTGTTAGTTGAATTTATTCCTGAAAAAAAGAGCTTTGATAATTTTATGGAGTTGTCTTTTTTCTTGGAAGGTTTATTGGGTAGAAAAGTAGAGCTTGTTACCCCTCAATCATTAAGTAAGCATATTGGACCTCATATTTTAAATGAGGTCGTAAATGTTAGCCTCTAGTAAAGCTATTGCTTTACTTTTCCTTTTTATCAATCAAATAAAACCACTTTATCGCTCAAATAACCTGTTTATTGATTGATAAACCGAGTTTATATGATCGATAAAACATGCAATATATTGCACATTCATACTCATTTCAGTCCTTTCACCTTCCTTTTATAATCTTTTTATGCAATATATTACACATTTCATTTAAATAATTTGCTTAAATGTTCTAACTTCAGGTACAAAATGTAATAGCATGGAACACCCCATTTTATTTGAACAACTAAGGCAGCGAAGAGAAGTGTTGGGCGTAACGCAGGTAAAACTGTCTGAGCTTTCTGGTATTGCATTAAGAACAATCAACCTAATTGAGTCTGGATCGCATAACCCTTCTGTAGAGACTATAATGAAATTAGCAGCGGTATTAGGGATGGAATTGAAGTTGGATATCAAACAAGTAAATTAATTGAAAACCGAGCATGAGAAAAGCGCAAGTATTTCGTAACGGCATGTTAGTAGGTCAAGTAATACAACATGATGCAAAGAAATATGAATTCATATACGATGATGTATACTATGTAGATAAGCATTGTCCTCCAATTAGTTTAACAATGCCTAAAACACAAAAGTTATATGAGTCTGATATGCTATTTCCTTGTTTATTTAATCTTTTATCTGAAGGTGTCAATAGAAAACTACAATGCCGTCAATTACAAATAGATGAAAATGATCATTTTGGTTTATTAATGGCTACTGCAAATAATGATACCATTGGTGCTTTAACAGTAAAACATGTATCATGACTATTAAAACCTGCCCAGGCACATTAGCACAAGGACATAATAGTTATAGTAACTTATGTTTACGTAAACTCTTTAGTGGGAAAAAAGTAAGTCATGTACTTCCTTATAATTCACCAAAAACAAGTGATGATAATGCCTCGATATTTATAGAAAATAGAAAACGAATTTCTATTTCTGGCGTACAAGAAAAAATGTCTTTGTTATTAGACAAGAATAAATTAAGATTAACCAAAGAAGGTGAATTAGGTACTTATATATTAAAGCCTATTCCTGTTGATTTAAAAAAAGTAAGTCAGGTGCCCGCTAATGAACACCTTACGATGCAAATAGCGCGTCAGGTGTATGCTATTAATACGGCAGAAAATGCTTTGATATTTTTTAAAACAGGGGAGCCTGCCTATATAACAAAGCGATTTGATGTAAAACAAGATGGAACTAAATGGGGTAAAGAAGATTTTGCAACCTTAGCCGGTAAAACAACCGAAAATGCAGGTGCTAATTTTAAGTATGATTATAGTTACGAAGCCTTAGCTGAATTATTAAAGCGTTATGTTCCTTCGTATGTGATAGAAATAGAAAAACTATTTAACTTAATTGTCTTTAATTATCTGTTTTCAAACGGAGATGCGCATGTCAAAAATTTCTCTTTACTAGAAACAGAAAATGGCGATTACACATTAAGTCCTGCCTACGATTTAATAAATACCCGCATTCATGTAGACGATAGTGATTTTGCGCTTTCTAAAGGATTATTTAAGGACAACTATATTTCAAACGAAAAAGCAAAATCGGGGAAAGCTGGTAAACAAGATTTTATAGAATTTGCTAGAAGAGTAGGTGTCGAAAAAGAAAAAGCAGAAAATCTATTAGCCCCTTTTTTAGAAAATCAAGAAGGCGTAGCTAGATTAATAGAAAACTCCTACTTAGACGAACCTACAAAAAGAGCATACCTTTTAGATTATCAAACTAGGCGTAATCAGTTAAATAAAATATAGTTGTTACTGCGTTGCTTGATCATTCTTTGCAATTTTACAAACCCATAAAACAATACATAATACGTTAGGTGGAATCCCGCAAAGCAAACGGTAATGCGGTAATCATAAGCACTCATATCATAATGAAATACGATGGGCATGGCTATTGTAAGCGCAATAGACACTTTTCGTAATTTATGATCAAAGCCAAAACTAATAAATGCAAATAGGTAATAGTAAAGGGTGAGGGTGATAAAATAAAACGTAACCCACATACCAAGTTTAAACCCAGAATCGCCCTTTAAGTATTCTTCACCCCAATAATATTTACACGAATAGATTATAGCAGTATCGGCTATTGCATATACAGCAATTGGTAGCACTATGCCGTATATGACTGTGTTTAAAAGGCAGGTTAATAAGGGTTTCAATGTAATAAATTTTAGTAGTAGGAGCCTGTATATGTATAAAGTATCTTGTTTAATTCGTCTTCGCAGGATCCGTCATGTAGCTCTAATGTTTTGTTATTATACTTGATGGTATAGTATGAATTTGTAGTGCACCCTCCATCCATTAGCATCCTAATTTTGTTAATTGCAAGTATTATTTTGTTGATATCTCCTTCAGAAACTATTCTAGCTTTTGAAATATGTGTTGGTTTTTTGGATACTTCAGTTTTTCCTGTTTTGCTCTCTGATCCACAAACAACATTGTATTCTTCTTTTTGAATTGTCCAACCAGCTTTGTTTTTTATAAAAAAGGTTTTAGTGAAGTAGTGGTTGAAACACCCGGTGGTACTGGTTTCAAATAACACAGTATCCAAATTTTTACAATTACTAAATGGATTAACAGGCTCTGCATTTTTATCGTACCTACAAAAATTGACATAGTTAATGGGAATGGGTTTAAGCGTGATATATTTATCTTGATACGGCATATAGCCAGGATTTAGTGAGTAGGCTATCCTTTAATTACAAACCTTAACGTCGTTTAATTCAATATAATTTGGGATATCGCTTGAGTCGGTGGATTTGCCTTCATATATAAGCCTATTGCTAGGAATTTCAAACACCCTAATACCCTTAATAAAGCTTGTATATCCTTGACTAAATTCTGGGCAATCATTTAATGCGCCACCTACAACTAAAGTTGTTTTTTGTGCATAGATGCTTCCAGAAAATAGTAGAAGTAAAATCAATGAATATCTCATGTTACGCATCTCCTTCACTAAAATATTCGGCAAGTAACTCTTTGGCTTCCTCAGATCCCATTTTAATGGCTTTGTTGAGATCTTCGATGGCCATTTCATCATCGTATTCACTTTCATTAAACATGTAAATTTTGGCCCTTAAAACATAGTAGTAAGCCTTGTCGTCATTTAGCCTAATTGCTGTGTTGATTTCCGAAAGTGCTTCATCGTAACTATCAATCGTGTATAAGATTTTAGCAATGAAGTAATAGGGTCTTGAAGCCAATGAATCAATCGCATTACATTTATTAAAGTACTTGTAGGCGGTTTCAAGGCTATCTATGTAATAGTTGGCCACACCCATATAAAATACAGCCTTATACTTTGTAGAATCTAAGTTGTAAGCATAGCTAAAGTCATTTAAAGCCCTGCGGCTAGAGTCTAGATCTATGTAAGCAATGCCTCTGTCTATTCTAAAGTTATAATTGTTAGGCTCAATGAGTATACTTGTGTCTATATCTCTCATGCCGCCAATGGTATCTTTTAATCTAATTTTTGTGTCGCCTCTAAAATTGTAGGCTTCGCCATTTGTAGGATCTAGGGATATTGATTTATTAAAATCTTTGAGGGCACCTTGTAAGTTTTCTTCGGCATAGATACATAAGCCCCTTTTATAGTAAGCTTTAGCGTGCGAAGGGTTCTTTTTTATTGCCGAATCGTAATAGAGTTTGGCATTGATATAATCTTCGGCATCATAAAGCTTTTGGGCTTTGTTGTAATAGGTTAAAAAGTATTTGTTTTGTGCGGAGGTGGCGCTTACAAATACTAGCAAAATTGTTAAAACGGCAAGAAGGTTTTTTAACATAGTGGTTTATTTGTTTTTAATATTAAATACGCGGCTTAATGCAGGAAATAGTAATGGGAGTTTTTTTGGGTGGGAGTGAGGCTTTTGAAAAAGGTATAGCGCCTTTCGTGCCTTGTAGGAGAGGATAAATAAGTAGAGGGTATGTAGCGGCCAAATCAGGCAAAATACTAGTACGTTAATCTCGTTATACGTAAGCCCAGTAAGGTCTCCCAAAATAGACATGATGTCTACACAAATGTAAAATAGTTCATCCCACATGGTTTTATTTTTTGTTTGAACCGAAATTAAAAGGACAAAGCATTTTAATTTGTTATCAAAACCTAAAACCACAATACATTAACATAAGAATCTGTTAACGGAAAATCACTTAATCATCATCGTCGTCATCCATGTCAAATTACTAGTTTTTCTTCCTTCTATATATTTATTTCATACCCAGTAGCTCTACCTGCTCCCTTACTCATAAGCACATTCATTGCTACTAGTTCTTGAAGGTCTCTTGTTGCTGTAGCTTTAGATGTATTTGTAATACTTATGTATTTGTTTACATTCATGCCGCCCTTAAAGCCAGTAACACCTTCTTCTAATATTCTATTAATCACTTTTCTTTGGCGATCATTAAAACTTTTGTCATACTTATCAAAAAATTTCACTTTTTTGATTGTAAACTGTATTGTTTTTTCGGCGTCATCCTGTGCAATCATTATTATAGAAGAAAACCATTCTATCCATTTTGTAATTTCTAATTTTTGTTGTGCTTGCTGAAGTGCCTTATAATAATCTGCTCTATTTTCCTCAATAGCTTTTGAGATACTAAATAGTATAGGGTTGTCAAATCCTTGTGAAAGGGCCTTTTCGGCTATAGCTCTCCCAATTCTGCCGTTTCCATCTTCAAAAGGATGGATAGATACAAAATAAAGATGTGCCACTGCGGCTTTAATAATGGGGGAGCTAATTTCACTTGTATTGTACCATTCAATAAATCCCTTCATTTGTTTTGGAATGCTTTTAGAAGGAGGTGCTTCAAAATGAACTTTTGGGTCAGAGGCAGATCCTGAAATCACAAGCATGGGTGCAGTGCCTTTTCTCCATTGGCCTGCATTAATGCGTTTATTGTTTCCCATCAGGAGATTATGCCATTCTAGAATTTTGCTTTGAGTGAGTGGTTGAGTATAGGTATTTCTTACATCAATTAATAATTGACTTAATCCAATAGCATTTTTATCTTTTGGTTCTTTTGCTATAGGTAATCCAAGATTTTTTCTAATAGAAGACATAACATCTATTCTGTTAATTATCTCACCTTCTATTTCAGATGTTTTGATTGCTTCAGCTACCATTATTTGCACAATCGTTTCTGTGCTTATGGCTTCTGGTAATGCACTGATCATGCCTTTTAGTGCTCCTGCTTTTAGCATGAACTTCATTAATTCAGTATCTATTGATGCGCCTTCAAATTTAAAGTCAGGCCAATTTTTGTGCTGCCAGTTATACATAATGAGCCAATTAGGAGGTGTAATCGGCTCAAATATACTAATAAAATGAGCCGATTGTAAATTATTTGCGGCTCATATCGTTAATTCTTCAATAAAAAACCAACAGGAACTTCCAACCTGCTTCTCCAAGACTTTTCAGAATGATCCTGTCCAGGCCAAGAGCGGCTTATCCACTGGCTGCTGCTATATTTCTTTTGTTTCATGATAGCATCAACCTCTAGCTGTAATGAGGCATACATAGAATCTAATGTTTCGGTGCCATGATCAAAATAAATTTTATGTTGCTTAGGTGATGGCAAATGCTGTTTCAAGTAAGAAAAAAATACAGCAGGGACTGGATTGTTTTCCATAGACAATAGTCCGGGCCAATGCGTAGATAGGCAAGCTGCTCCTCCAAAAACGTTTGGATATTCGCATAGGGCGTAGAGTGATATTAACCCACCCATGCTACTGCCGGCTACAAATGTATTTGACGCGTCTGTTTTGGTGCTGTATGTTTTATCAATAAATGGCTTTAACTCTTCCACCAAAAATTTGAGATAATTATCTGACGAAATAGCAAGTCCCGAAAAAATAGATTGGCCACCGCTACGGTAGGCATCGTAAACAAGTTTTTGATTTTCTTTGGATAAAGCTTCAAAAGGTTTTTGAGGAAAATACTCGGGATGTCTACTTTTTCCTCCATTCCAAACACCTACCACAATGCATTCCCTAATTTTTTGTTGCTGCATTAATTTGGTTAATGTTTCATCAACACCCCATTCTTGTTTATTCCAGGTTATACTGCTGTCAAAAAGCATTTGTCCATCATGCATATACAATACGGCATATTTTTTTGTTGGTGTATAATTGTCGGGTAGCCAAACATCTACATTTCTTGCAGGGACATATTTTGAACTAAAATTTTCAACTCTAACAATGCGGCCACTGCTTGGTGTAGGCAACTGCGCAAAAACATTGAACTGGCTTATAAAAAAGAATAAGCAAATAAGAATGGAGATCTGTTTCATATTAAATTATAATTAACTATTTATTTTTCAATCACCCAACTTCCTTCTTCAATTTCTGCTTCCAATTCTCCTTCGTTCCATCCACAATAGCCAATAAAAAGTTGAATTTCTTGTTCATTAATCCCATTGTTGTTAATGGCCTCAATCACTTCCTTCATATTGCCACCTAAATAATAACCACTATGTATTTTTTCACCTTCGGTAATAAGGTCGGGGCGTTTATGCATTACAAAGAGGTGATCTTTGTCTACAGGGCCACCATCCATTAGTGGATATGGTTTACTGTGCTTGAATTCTATTAAGTTATGCAACGACTTATATAAAGGCTTATTGGTTACAAACCCGATAGTTCCTTCGTTGTTATGCTTAGCAATTAAAATGGTGGTATGCTCAAAAATGCTGCCAATTAACGCGTCAGTGCTTTTGATGATTAATCCAGCTTTTAAATCCCTCATAAGTTTGTTTGTCGTTAAAGAAGATGAAGTTATGCGTGAGGTTTATTTTAATTGATAAAATTACCATGCTTTCTTAAAACATTGACATTCAACGGTGTTCCACTTTTTATAACCATTATTGGTTTTTCGATTGTCTTTATAGAATCAATTGGGTTTGCATCGTAAATTACTATATTGGCTATTTTACCTGATTCTATTGAACCGTATTGTTTGTCAATCTTTAAATTAACGGCCGCGTCTATAGTTGCAGTTTGTAGTGCCTTTAAATTGCTCAAACCATTTTTTGCAAACAATTTAATTTCACGATGTAGGGTGCTAACACCAGCTGCAACATCGGTGCCTGGTAATAATTTTACACCCAATTTCACATATAAGCGAATTAATGAATCAATTTGTTGTTGAACTTCCTTGAATTCATCTATAGACCTATTTGCTCCATACCTCAAAATCCTATCTTGAAGTGCATCAGACCAATCTGCTGATTCGTCGTCAATTAAACTTAATGGTGATTTAAATGATCTGCTTCCTAGTTCACCCCAAGCCATTGTAGGGTCAAGCCAACCCTTTGCTGCAGCAAGGGTTTCAACATTTTTGTTATTTCCATTTCTGGAAATATAATGGCTAAAATTATTCATGCCGCAGGATAAAGCATATTCAATTGAAACATTGTTTGGCAAATGCCCCGCCATTAAAAAATTTCTCTTTTTTGCTTCTTGTCCAATAAACTTTAAGGTAGATGAATCAACTTCTCCGTAAATTTTAAAACCATATAATTGTAAACTATCAAAATAGGCTGCTACTTTTTTTACTTCCGCTTCTGTGTTGATTTGTATATTTCCAAATGAGCCTTTAGCCTTGCCATCTATTAATCCAAATAAAAATAAATCTGCACCAATATTTTTCTTATTTCTAATTGCGTTTCTTATTTGTACTTTGATATCTAAATCGCCACCCATTTCTCTTGCAGCGGTAACACCGCCGGCCAGCATATTAATCAATTGATTTGGGTAGTAAATATGCGCATGCATGTCAAATATACCAGGAGAGACCACTTTTCCTTTAATGTCAACTGTTTTAATAGTTTTGTTTAAACCCTTGCTAATGGGCTGCATGTTTTTAATGAATCCATTTTCAATTAAAATGGCGGTATCTCCACTTAATCTTCCGGTTTTTATATCTAAAACTTTTGCATTATTTAAGATATATGTTTGTTCACCCCATATGGTAGCTTCTTTTTCAATAGCCTTATTGTAAGTCATTTCATTGGCTAACATTTCCTTTTTTAATACGGGTAAAAAAGTTTCCCATTCTTGATCAACAAAATCTGACGACCCATTGGTCATCCCAATAATTTTAAATTTCTGGTCACAGAAAACATAAATATGTCCTAATCCCGACTGTAATAAATAGGTTTTTAATTTTTGGTTTCTTAGGGTGATGTCTTTTGCAAATTTTATTTCAATATTTCTTTTGTTGAAGCCGTCATATACAACTAAATATTTTTTCTTGCCAAGCTCCACCCACTTTTTTATGATTACCATATAGCTTAGTGGGTTGCTCATGTTTATTGCTAAATCAATTGTTTTATCTTCTATTGAATGAATAAGAGAGTCATTTTCTAAAACTGAAAATATGCCGCCTTTATTGATAATTCTAATGGGTGGAGGTAAGGTTCTTCCAGCAATAACTTTATAGGAGAAATCACTTGCATCTTTAGCATAAGAAAAATTAAAGTGGTCCTCTAATTCCGTGTGTCTATCATTTCCATTTGATTTGGAAATGATTGTTGTTGCATCATCCTTTGTAAGGATTGTGTAATCAAAGCGCTGGATATAATTATTAAAGAAATATTTTTTTAGCGTATGGTCAAATTTTTGTGCCTGACAAAATAGGGAAACCATTAAGACAAGAATAAAAAGAATACGTTTTTTCATACATTGAATTAATATAAATTAATGATTTGTTGAGTTAGCTTAATGGCCCACTTGGTGTATTCAAGTTTAGAAGGGTGGAGCCCATCAACCGATAAATAATCGGGCTTGGCTCCATCTAAACGGTAGGCATCTGTGATATTGATAAAATTTGCCCCATATTCTTTTGCATATTTTTCGCAAAGCAAATTGTAGGCATCTATTTCTGTTGCTATTTCTTTTTTATCCCTTCCAGAAGCGTATGGCGTTATTCCCCAATCCGGAATACTTATAACAAAAACTCTTTTTGATTTATTTCCGGTTAACGCAATACCAGATTTGAGCAACGATAAAAAAGCCGTTTCAAATTCTTTGATGTTTCGGCCTTGGTATTGATTATTAACCCCAATTAAAAGTGTTACTATTTCGTAAACGTTTCTTTTGTTGGTGTTGGCTAATTCGGTTTTCAAATCATCGGCGGTCCATCCATTTTTAGCAATGATTTGGATTGAATTTGTTTTAAATCCCGCCGACTTTAATAATTGAAAGGTTTGATTTGGGTAATTATCTGCAGGATCAATAGAAGTGCCAATGGTATACGAGTCACCAAGTGCTAAATAATTAACTGAATCGGTAAAACTGGTGGTGATAATGGTAGGGGTCACATTAATACTACCCGAATTAGACTTGGTGCAAGCTAAAAGCAGCCCCAACCATATGGGTAGTAAAATACGGGTTTTCATAGGGTAAAGTTACCCGAGTTATTGATTCTACCCTTCAAAAGCCTTAAAAGCCCTTATCTAGATAAATTTTAACATCTTTTGCATTGATAGTCAATAAGTACTAATTTTTGTTAACTATTGCTTAACATTTGAAGGTTTTTTCCTTAAATTTGGGTCATAAGTTAAACAAAACGAATAAAAATGAAGAAAATTTTAACATCTCTTCTTTTGGCTGTTTTATGTAGCGCTATTACGGTATCTGCACAAGTTCGTCAAGTTACCGGTTCGGTAAAGGATGAAAGTGGTGCTGCCGTAGGTTTCGCTACAGTCAAAATTAAAGGGCAAACAGCAGCGATTGTTGCTGATGAAAAAGGTAATTTCAAAGTGAATGCTGCAGCGACAGCTACGCTTGAAATCAGTGCAACAGGTTTTGCTACAGCTGAAGTAAAAGCTAAAGCTACTAGCTTAAACGTTGTTTTAAACCGCAAAGTAGACGATCTTGAAAAAGTAGTTGTAACTGCACAAGGTATCCGTAAAAAATCAAAAGAGATTGGTTACGCATATTCAAGAGTTTCTAGTGAAGATATTACCAATGGTAGATCTCCTCAATTAACACAAGCACTTGCTGGTAAAGTATCTGGTTTAGCTGTTTATACAGTTAATAACTCAGTAGATCCAGCTGTAAAAGTGGTTCTTCGCGGTTACCGTTCATTAACTGGTAACAATGAAGCATTAGTTGTTATTGATGGTATGCAAACAACCTCTACTGTACTTGCTTTAATTAACCCTAATGATGTTGAATCTGTAACTGTCTTAAAAGGTGGTCAGGCTGCAACACTTTATGGTTCTGCGGGTGTAAACGGTGCTTTAGTAATTACTACAAAGCAAGGTGATAAAGGCAAACTAAAAGTATCTTATTCTAACTCTACAAACTTTGAAGAAATCAGTTTCTTACCTGAGTTTCAGGAGTTATATGGTTCTGGTTCACACTATGCAACCTCTTATGGTGGTGCAGGTTATTTAACCAGTGCTGCTGCTCGTTCAAAAGACAACTGGCGTTCATATGAAAACCAACAATATGGTGACATGTACGATGGTAGTATGAGACCTGCAGGTAGAACTTTACCTGATGGTTCTTATTTAAATGTTCCTTACTCTAATATTAAAGATATTAGAAAGAAAACATTTGATGTTGGTATTTCAATTAACAACCAAGCAAGTTTCCAAGGTGGTGATGCAACAGGCTCTTATTATTTGTCTGTTGAAAATCAAAAAATCAATGGTATTGTTCCTGGCGATTTAAGTGATAGAACTGGTGTTCGTATTAAATCATCTAAAGAAATTGGTAAATTATCTACTTCATTCAATGCTTCATTTACACAAGCAGCGTATGATAGAACAGGTGCTGATTTTTATGCTGATGTATTAAACACTGCATCATGGATCGACCTTACAAAAATGCGTGATTGGAGAAATGACAAATTTGCTAATCCTAATGGTTATTATAACGATTATTATAACAACCCTTATTTTAACAAAGACATTAACCGTTTACGTTACAAAGACGCTAACATCCAAGGTAACTTTGATATTAACTTCAAGGCTACTCCATGGTTAACTATTTATAACAGATTAGCGGTAATGAACAACTCTAGAACCCAAAAGAACTCTGTAGAAAAATTCACTTACAGTGCTTGGGCTAAATCTGGCGCTGTTGTTCCAGCTGCATTCGATAAAGGTGATGGTTCTGGTATTTACAGAGCTATTTCTGATGTGTTAGGTTCTGTAACAGATGCTTCTTCTACAGAAAACGTAGTGAATAATGAATTCCAATTAAGAGTTAAGAAGGATGTATATAAATTACAAAACAACTTAACCTTAGGTTATTCATTATACCAACGTTATACCAAGTCTATCAACATTGGTTCTACTTCAATTGTAGTACCTGATGTTTACAACGTATCTAACAGACAAGGTGTGTTAACAGGTGGTGAATCAAATACAACAGAGCGTAAGTTTGGATATTATCTAGATTTAAACTCTAACTTAAAGGATATGGAATGGTTAAACTTAAACTTAACCGCTCGTTATGATGCAACTTCTAGATTCTTTAAAACAACGCGTGATGCTAACCAGTATTCTTATTTATACTATGGTGCTGCATTATCATTTATCTTAACAGACGCCTTCCCAAGCTTAAAAAGCGATTGGTTGAGTTATGCTAAATTGCGTTCTTCTTACAACAAAAACGGTAACGATAACATTCCTTTATACGGTCTAGATTTATCTTACTCTAACGGTGGTAACTATCCTTATGGTAGTAACGTAGGTTTAACAGTTGGTAATACTTTACCAGATGCTAACCTTAAGCCTGAGTTTGTAACTGCATTAGAATTTGGTGGTGAATTTAGTTTACTTAAAAACAGAGTTAACTTAGACGTTTCTTGGTATAAGCAAAATTCTGTTGGTCAGGTATTAACTGTAAGAATTCCTAACTCAACTGGTTTCTCTAACTTATTAATCAACGTAGGTGAAGTAGACAACTGGGGTTATGAAGCAGATTTAAAAGTTCAAGTTTTACGTAAGGCTAACTTAAGATGGGATCTTAACTTGAAGTATTCTTACAATGACAACAAAGTAATTTCATTGTATCCTGGTATTACTTCATTCCAATATGGTGGTTATGCTGCTGGTAATACAAACGTTGTATTAGGCAAAAGCTTCCCTATCTTAAAAACAGATGGTTATTTTTATGATGATGGTGGTAGAGGTTTAAGAAGAGTAAACCCTACAACTGGTTATCCTATTAGAAATACAGCTTTAGTTGATCGTGGAAGCACACTTGCTAAAGACATGATTGGCTTTGGTTCTAACTTAACATACAAAGACTGGCATTTAAACTTTAACTTAGAATACCGTGGTGGTGGTGTAATGTTCTCTTACATTGGTAACACAATGACCTTTACTGGTTCTGGTAAATGGACAGAAAATAGAACAGATCATATCTTCCCTAATTCTTATTACATAGATCCAGTTAGTGGTAAAGAAGTTGTAAATACAACAGTTAATGTACGTGAGCCAGAATATGGTTTATGGGTTGACAACTACCGTAACATTCATGAAAACTACGTAACTCCAAACTGGTTTGTTAAATTGAGAGATATCAATTTATCATATGACTTACCAGCTTCATTGGTTAAAAAGTCTCGTATTTTCTCTGCAGCTAACGTTGCAATCTACGGAAGAAACCTATTTACCTTAAAAGACAAGTTGAACTACTATACCGATCCTGAATTCAGTTTCACTTCAGGTAATGGTATTGGTATCAACAATACAGGTCAAACACCTCCTGTACGTCAATATGGTTTCAACTTAAACTTTGTTTTTTAATCACCTAACACTAATACATTAAGATATGAAACAAACATACTTATATATAGCAGCTTTCTTGGTACTAGTGAGCACTGGTTGCAAGAAAGACTACTTAAACGTCAACACAAACCCGAACTCACTTCCAACAGCTACGCCTTCATTTGTAATTTCAAATGCAATGAACGTATCTGCTTCAAGCATGGTTTCACCAAATGAGTTAGGAATGATGTGGTCTGGACATTGGACACAGTCTAATGGTTACATTTTATCAACCACAACTTTCCAATATCAGTTTACAAACAATGATTATAACTATTGGGATGGTACTTACGATAATTTGTATGACTACAAATTTGTACTTGACAATGCGGCAGCCTACAAGCAAGAGTACTTACTTGGGCCAGCAAAAGTTATGATCGCTTTAAACTTCCAAAAGTTAGTTGATTTGTATGGTAACATTCCATACACTGACGCTTTACAAGGGGTAAAAGTTTTAGCTCCAAAATTTGACAATCAAAAAACTGTGTATGAAAATTTGATTACACTTTTAGATGGCGCTATTGCTGATCTTAAAAAGTATCCGTATGAGTCTACAAACGCTGGTGCAGATATTATTTTTAAAGGAAGCAATACTAGCTGGATCAAATTTGCCAATTCTTTAAAATTACGCATCTTAATGCGTCAATCTAGAGTGTCTGGTAGAGATAGCTACATCACTGCAGAAATCAATAAAATCAACACAGAAGGTTCTGGATTTATTACAGGTGCCGAAGTTGGTGTTAACCCTGGTTACAACGCTTCTGCTGGTCAAATCAATCCGTTCTACAACGCTTATGGTTATTCTGAAACTGGTGCAAGAATTGCAACCAACAACTACCCAAGAATTACCGAATTTGCTGTTAACACTTTAAAAGCAACAGGTGATACTGTTCGTTTAAAAAGAGTTGCATATGCAGTTGGTAATGAAGATGGTGCAAACCCTGGTGTTAGTTTAAAGCCAGAAATTGCTGCTAACTACGTAGGTACTCCATTTGGTGTAGGTTCTGGTTATTTACCAACCAACACATCTGCAGTAGGACCTGCATTTTTAACAAAGGGTGTATTTAATAAGCCTTTCGTACTTATGACTGCTGCTGAAATTCAGTTCAATTTAGCTGAAGCTAAGCAACGTTATGGTGCTGCTGTATCACTTACTGGTACTGCTAAGTCTTACTACGAAGAAGGTGTTAAGCAATCTTACCGTGCTTTAGGTGCAAGTACTACTGGTTTAGCTGCTTTATTAGCAAGCGGTGTTAACGATGTAGATTTTGATGCATCTAGCAATAAGTTAAATGCAATTGCATACCAAAAATGGTTTGCTCTTGGTTACTTTAATGGATTAGAAGCTTGGAGTGAATACCGTAAAAGCGGTTACCCTCTAACTCCACAGTCTAGAGCGGTAACTTCTACTGCTAGACCTTTACGTTTATATTATCCTGGTACCGAATTAGGTTCTAACGGAGCTAACGTAAATGCACAAGGAACAATTGATCCTTTGGCTACTAGAATTTTCTGGGATATCGACTAATACGATTATTACAAATAAGAGTATATTAAAGAACGGCCTTCATTTGGAGGCCGTTCTTATTTTTAGGGGTATGGATGATTGGGTATTTGTAATTCCAAATTGTTATTATATTTACTAAAATTAGACCTAATGAAAAAAATCAATTGTTCTATCCTTAGCATTTTTGCATTTGCATTAATAAGCTTCCAAAGTATTGCACAAGAAGCTGCTGCTTATCAACTTCCGCCAAAACAAATTGCTGATTTATTATTAGCAGCGCCAACGCCTTCTATTAGTGTGGACGGAAAAGCAAAACACATGCTAATTATGGAGCGCCCATCATATCCATTAGTAGAAGAACTTGGTCAGGCCGAATTTAAAATTGCAGGCTTACGTTTAAACCCCAATAATTTTTCACCTACACGCCAAACTTATATTAAGACCTTAACCATTAAAGATATTGCTACTGGTAAAACATTAGCGGTTAAAGGATTGCCTGCAAGTATTGCAGCACTAAGCCCAACATGGAATCCTTCAGAAAATAAAATTGCATTTTACAATGTTTCAGAAAATGCAGTTGACGTATATGTGATTGATATCACAACATTAATATGTCAAAAAATAAATAAAACAGCTGCTAATTTAATTTTAGGTGGTGGGTTGGTTTGGCTAGACGACGCAACGCTAGTATACAAAGTGAATGTAAATACAGCAACTGCTTTATCTAAAAGACCTGTAACCCCTAAAGGGCCTACCATTCAAGAAAACCTAGGAAAAGCTGCGCCTAGCGTTACTTATCAGGATTTAATTAAGTCGCCGTATGACGAATATGTGTTTGAATTTTTAGCTAAAAGCCAGATGGTTAAAAATAAAAATGGAATAGAAACCAAAATTGGTGTACCTGCTTTAACCAGTAGCTTTAGTATTTCTCCCGATAAAAATTATATCCTTACAAGAACATTAAATAAACCATTTTCCTATTTAGTAACCGCTAGTGGTTTTGCATCTTCTATGCAAGTGCTTGACAAAAATGGCACGCTAGTAAAAACAATTGCTGAGCTACCGTCTATGGAAGGAACAGCTAGTGGTTACGATAACGTGCAAAATGCGCCACGTGGTTTTGAATGGAAAGATGATGAAGCAGCAACCATTGTTTATGCCATGCCACTTGATAGTGGTTTAATTAAAAAGGCAGTTCCATTTCATGATGCAGTAATGGCTATTAGAGCTCCATTTACAGAATCACCTCGTGAATTATTTAAAACCGCAGCTCGTTTTTCTAATATTAGCTGGGGTGACGAAACATTAGCATTGGTTACAGAAGTTTTAAGAACCAAGCAGCGCTATAAAGTAAGCATTTACAATAATAAAGCGGGCAGCTTAACCACCTTATACGAAAGAAGTATAACAGACGCTTATAGTAACTTAGGCAATCCTGTAACGCATGCCAATAAATTTGGTAAGCAGGTTATTGCCACTGTTAACAATGGCCGTTCTATTTTAATGAACAACACAACGGGCGCTTCTGATAAAGGAGATTTACCTTATTTATCTATTTACAATTTAGATACTAAAACCAATGAGATCATTTGGCGTAGTAAAGAAGACTGCTTCGAATATGTAGTAGACGTTTTGGACGCTTCTGCATTAAAAATTATTACGCGTAGAGAAACAGAAAAAGAAGTACCTAACTATTATTTAAAATCTTTACAAGCAAATACGTCTGTTGCAATTACTAATTTTAGCAATCCATATGCAAGTATGGAAGGTGTTAGTAAGCAAAAAATTAAATACAAAAGAGCTGACGGTGTAGACTTAACCGGTGATTTGTATTTGCCTAAAGGTTACAACAAAGAAAAGGACGGCCCTTTACCTACTTTACTTTGGGCCTATCCGCGCGAGTTTACAAGTGCTGCTGATGCTAGCCAAATTAGAGGTAACCAACATAAGTTTACTTTATTAAGCTGGGGATCTCCAGTGTTTTATGTAACACAAGGGTATGCTATTTTAGACAATGCTGAAATGCCTATTGTGGCTACATCTCCGGACAAAAAACCCAATGACGATTTTGTAAACCAGTTGATTTTAAATGCAAATGCAGCCATTGATAAACTTGTTAGTATGGGCGTTAGTGACCGCAATAAAATGGCCGTTGGTGGACATAGTTATGGTGCATTTATGACAGCTAATTTACTTGCGCATTCTAATTTATTTAAAGCAGGGATTGCCCGAAGTGGTGCTTATAACAGAACCCTTACACCTTTTGGGTTTCAAAACGAAGACCGCACTTTTTGGCAAGCACCTCAATTGTATTTAGACATGAGTCCATTTGCGCACGCCAATAAAATTAAAACACCTATTTTATTAACCCACGGCGAAATGGATGACAACACAGGAACATTTCCAATCAATAGCGAACGCTTATATGCAGCCATTAAAGGGCATGGAGGTACAGTGCGTTTTGTGTACCTGCCTTACGAAGCGCACGGTTACCGCGGAAAGGAAAACGTGTTGCATTTATTATATGAGCAAGGACGCTGGTTGGATAAGTATCTAAAAGGGAAATAAAAATTATTTTATTTCTACAATAGGCTCCTTGTTTAAAAATCCAATGGATTGTAAAAATGCATCGGTTTCGGAAACGGTTTTTTTATAGAATTCTACATTTCTGTAATTAAAAAAACCATGTCCTTGACCTTCATATAAAAATAGGTCGCACCTGCTTTTTACTTTTTCCATAACGGTTTTATAATATTTGGCCGTTTCTGCGGGTATTAAATGGTCTTTTTCGCCCAAAAATACAATGGTGGGAGGGGCGCCGCTTTTAATATTGTGAAGTGGCGAAAACTTTTTATAAGCCTCTCCAACTCTTTCATAACCATAACCGCCCGGGCCGTTGTCAAATACAGGATTAAAAAGTACCAGGGCATCTGGTATGCAGCTAATGGAGAGGTTGTCTGAAGTTTCATTGTAATCTGTTATAAGTGCAGTTGCAGCCGCTAAATGCCCGCCCGCCGAGCCTCCAGAGGCAATTATTTTAGTAGGGTCGATGTTTAATTCGTTGGCCTGTGCTCTTATAAATCTGATTGCCGACTTAGCGTCTTGTAAAGACTCAAATGGGGTAGCGTTTTGTCTTTCTTTAACTCGGTAATCGGCAAGGATACAAGTAACACCTCTTTGAATAAAATATTTTGCTTGTGGTTCAAACTGTTTGACGGTTCCATTGTTCCAGCCGCCTCCAAAAAAGAAAATGATGGCAGGTGTTTTTTTGTTTGGCTCTTTTAACGTCGAACGGTACACGGTTAAGTAAAGTTGAGTCGTATCTACTTTTTTATAAAGTACTTGTTCTTGGGTGTAACCCACTAAACATGAAGCAAACGTTATGAGTAGGGTAAATAAATATCTTTTTTTCATTTGGTGAAACGTTTATTTAGACAAACCAATTTTGCGTGTAATTAAATGGTAGTAAGCATTTGCGTATTGCATCATGCCAATATCGTTGGGGTGCGTGCCATCAAGCGTACTCTCTGTATTAAAACCAATTTGGCTAGCGGTGAGTTCGTAAATGTTTTGAATACCTTCTTTTTTCATTTTTTTAAATACAGCTGCAGAAATTTTACTTACCGCAATATATTTTTGCGCCATAATCGTATCTGAATTGATACCGTCTTTGCCGCTGCAGTGCTCCGTAAATATGATAGGAACGCCCGGATGTTTTTTATGAATTTCAGATTGCGCATGACGCATTCTTTTTTCTATTTCTTCGGCACTAAATTTTGTCTTGTCCCAAAGGTTAGGCATACAATCTAAAATATATAGTTTGGCATCTATCTCATTAATAAGGTCAATCATAGCTGGCTCTAGCTGACCGTTACCTGAAAATCCGAGGTTGATGATTTTAGAGTCTAACTTTCTGCCTAAAATATTGGTCCATCCAAGGCCTGGCCTGCTGGCGTAAGCGCCATGCATAATGGATGTGCCATACGCTACAATTGGTTTTTCATTTTGCGCTGGCAGAATTGTGCAGGTATAATTATCAGGAACTCCAATTTCTAGCCAAGAAACAGCATTGCATAGCGGTAGGTACAATCTAAAAAAATTATACAGTTCAGGATCCTTAATATTTTCAAATTTATAGCTGATGGTATCCTTGAAATTTACAGTGGCCTTAGTCCAGTTCCAATTACCTGCAGGGCCTTTAGCGTAAAGATCTACGCCACTAACCCCGGTGGCTGGCATTTGAGCCATTGCTTGCGCCCCTTTAACTTTAAGCCTTACATAAATAGTGCTGCTGTTGGTGGTAAAATTGATATACTCGCCAGCTGCGTGTTTAGATAAGTCCCATAGCACCGGCCTTACCATGCTTTGTGCTTTTTGTGGCAGCCTATCGTACGCAAAGACATATCCATCATTCCATCCGCGGCCATCAATGCTTTGCTGCGTTTGGGTTGTTGGATCTATCCATATAATGTTACTGGTTTGCCCATAAGCAAAATTGGTAATGAGTAGGAGTGCTAGTATGTATTTCATGGCGCTTGTATTAAAAACTTTCGATTTTACAAGTTAGCCATTGTTTTGAATGTAATTAGCTGTTTGCAAGGCTAACAGACGTTAGTATTAATAAGTTAATGTTAGCAAAAATTCAAAAAATCATATATTTAAAAAATACGCCTATCTAATATTATTACATATGAATTTTAAAAATACAATGACGCTAAATCGCAGCGCATTAAATCCAATATTGAGATTTGTTATTGCTTGTAATTTTTTGTTTATGTTTAGTTTTATTGCAAACGCGCAACAAGCAAAAATTGAAACCGGAAACTTTTTTGTAACCAATTATAGTAGGTCGTATTTGAATTCAATTACAGGTAACTGGTCAATATTACAAGATCCTGAAGGGGTGATTTATATTGGGAATACGTTTGATGGGATACTGGTTTATGATGGTCAAAAAATAAGAAGGGTATTGAATAACCAGGGATTGCCTAAAATGGGTTTGACAAGATCAATTATTTCAGACTCAAAAAACATCATTTATACTATTATTGGAGGCGAGTTTGGCTATTTAGAAAAAAATAAATTTGGCGAAAGTATTTTCAATTCATTATCTGATAAGTTGCCCAAAAAAGATCAAGTAAATTCAACTTTATGGTCGGCAGGGGTCATCAATGATACGGCGATTTTTCAATCAGAAAAATCGGTGTATTTGTATAAATACAAAAAACTAATTAGCGTTCAACATTTTGATGCAATTCTTCATACTGTAAATATTAATAAAAACGGCGCATTCCTTAGAATTTGGGATAAAGGATTATACAAATTAATTGGAGGAAAATTTTCGCTTCTTCCTTCAACCAAACAATTGTTTGCTCAAAATAGAATTGATGAACAATATGCTTTAAATAATGGTGATAATTTAATTGTTTCTAGAACTTTAGGTCTTTGGTATTTAAGAAAAGATGGTTCATTAGAAAAAGCCAAGTCTGATGATGTAGACAAATTTGTTATTAAAAATGAAGCTTATCAGGGAGGGGAAAAATTAAAGAATGGCATTATCCCTATTTCAACCTCAAAAGGAGGCTTGCTATTTATTGATGAGCAATTGCAGGTAAAGTCTATACTTAATTCATCAAATGGGCTTGACTTCGATAATGTTACTTCTACTATGCAAGACCGTGCTGGCGATGTTTGGGGCAGTAGTGATAATATCTTTAGAGTTAGTTTTGATACTAGTTTAACATATTTTTCTACTATCAATAATTTGCACGGTTTTGTAAACAGTATTGATAGAATCAATGGTAAATTATATGTACGAACAAATAAAGACTTGTACGATTTTGTTCCTAAATCAAATATCAATGAGCAATCAACTTTTGAAAAAAATAATGTTAATGAATTAGGTAGTGATGTTTTGCAATTTGATAATCAAATAATTACTACTAATAATTTTACTATTAAAACAACAAAAAATAGGGTAACAAAAGTTATTAGTCCTATTTATAGAACTAATGGAACCATTCGATCCAAATTAAACCCAAGTATTATTTTTTCATCCAATTCAGCTGTTGGTTTATTGGCGCATCAATATAAAAATGGATCGTGGAAACAACTCTCCTTGACAAATAAAGACACAGTAAAATGTGGCAATCTTCTTGAAGTTATACCTGGAACAATTATTTTAGAAACACGCAAAGGTTTGTATAAATATGTATATAATAACGAAGGACAAGGGGTTTATACAAAGTTATCTATTGATAAAAGTTTTACAACAATGGGTAGGCTAAATGCAAGGACTTTTAATGGCGACATACATTTATTTGCGGATTCCCTTAATCATTTTTATAAACTTGACCTTGAAAAAAATAAAGCAGTTTATACTGGTATTACAATTGATAGTTTTGTTAATAAATCTTATTGGTTCTATACTTATAATCCTGCTTCTAAAAACGGCTGGATGGTTACTGAAAAAGGAATTTATAAAACAACATTTAATTTAAAAGATGGATTTAGTTTTAAACAATATCCATTTTATAAAGTTGATATTAGTGAGCTCAGTCCTGGTTTGTTTGCGGAAGGGGTAGGGGATAATGAAGTTCTGTGGTTAGGTTCTCAAGATGAAAAATTGTATCGCTATTTTCCTGAATTAGCAATTAAAGAAAAACACCAAAATTACAATGCGCTAATTAGAGCTGTATTTGCAAATGGACAAAAAATGCCCCTAGATTTAGGTAAACTGCCCTTTAGTAATAATAATTTATTATTTGAAGTTGCCTATCCCGTTTTTGGTAATGAGTCAAAAACCACGTTTAGTTATTGGTTAGAGGGGCAAGATAAAACTTGGTCAGAATTTGTAAGCGATTTTAAAAAGGAATACACCAATTTAAAAGAAGGAACTTATAAGTTCCATGTAAGAGCTAAAGACGCAAGTGGTGAGATTTCTGAAGAAGGCGTTTTAGAATTTAAAATTAGTCCTCCATGGTACCGATCTATTTGGGCCTATGGCATGTATTTATTACTACTCATTTTAGCATTTTTACAATTTGGTAAATACCAGGCTAAAAAATCATTCCAAAAAGCCGAAAATGAGCGTAAAAACTCTGAGTTAGCTGCAGCTAAAGATTTGCAAAATAGATTACTTCCTAAGGCTTTACCAACCATTAATAATTTAGACATTGCAGGATATTTAAGAACTTCAACCGAAGTTGGTGGCGACTATTACGACTTTTTTGAACAGCCCGATGGCTCTTTATATGCCATTTGTGGTGATGCAACGGGTCATGGCACCCCTTCTGGTATGTTGGTGTCCATTACAAAGGCTGGTATTATTGGACTTCCTCAATTGAGTCCTAACGATATGCTCCATGAGCTTAACCGAGTGGTTAAAAAAGTGGATTTAGGTATCTTAAGAATGAGTTTAAATATTGCTTTAATAAAGGATAATAAACTTACGT
>JACCDN010743753.1_pt1 | contig 24476 bp, 17 predicted proteins | sample 7441691 | NCBI WGS metagenome assembly JACCDN01 (sample SAMN15323439, study PRJNA562643) | freshwater metagenome | isolation source: river surface water | place: USA:Blue River Watershed | collected 2017-08-16 | reverse complement strand
TGCGAGCTTTCCAGTTTGAATGTGAAAAACTGGGTTTTAAACAGTTTATCAATAACCACAATTTGCCTTGCGAAAGAATTGATGATGGCCCGATATTTATGAAAGCGAATAAAACTTATCATGTTATTTGCAAACCAAAAGGACAATACTTAATGCAATTTAATTATGAAACAAAACAATGGAATTTACTGAATGAAGAGTAATTTATGCAAGAAAGAAAAAAAGCCACTAAAGCAATAGCAATTTCAAGGGTGTCTTCGAAAGAACAGGAAGAAGGATACTCTATTGACGCTCAAAAACGTCGTCTGCAGGAATATTGCATACGCAAAGGTCTTGAATTAATCAAAGTTTTTGAGCTTGTGGAATCTTCTACAGTTGGAAACCGTGCAAAGTTTATAGAAGCTATCAAATATGCTAAAGAACATAAAGAGATAATAGCAGTAATTACTGATAAAGTTGACCGTTTACAAAGAGGTTTTAAGGAATCACCATTACTTAACGATCTTATTGATAGAGAAAAAATTGAGTTGCATTTTCATGTTGAAAACTGCGTAATTCACAGACATTCTACTTCTAATGAAAAACTGATGTGGAACATGAATGTCGTAATGGCTCAGTCTTTTGTCGATAGTTTAAGAGATAACGTAAACCGTACTATTGAACAGAAATTACTTAGTGGTGAATGGATAAGCACAGCTCCTATTGGCTACTTGCACATTACAGGAGGTAAACGACAAGGAACAATAATTGTAGATCAAGAACGTGCTCCTTTAATTAGAAGACTTTTTGAAGAATACGCAACCAGTATTTTTACTATACCACAAATGCTGGAAAAAAGCAAAGAATGGGGATTAACTAATTCAAGAGGTAATCAGGGACAGTTGTGTCGTTCGCACGTTTATTCGATCCTGACTAATCCTTTTTATTATGGTGTAATGCACTATCGGAAAGGTAAAAAATTCTATCCCCATATTTACCCACCAATAATTTCAAAAGAGCTTTTCGATGCTTGTATGGCAGCACTTAAAGGTTGGCATAAAAAACCGTTTAAATGGAGAGAAAAAGATTATATATTTAAAGGAGTAATAACTTGTGCTACCACTGGCAGGTTAGTATCTGCTGAAACCAAAAAAAGAAAACGTGCTGATGGTTCAGATTATGAGATAACCTATCTTGGCGCATGGAATCCTGATAACTCAAGTAAGAAGGTATTTGTGAACGAAGAAATATTATTAAAAGAAGTCGAGCAAATTTTTAAATCGATGTACGTAGAACCTGAATTATTAGGGAAAATTGTAGAATATGTAAAAAGCTCAGCTGTCAATGAAAGAGACTACTATAAAACCCGCATATCAGAGCTAAACAAAGAATTAAATAGCATAAAAAGCAAACTTGATAAGTTAATGGATTTCTATTTAGAAGATAAGCTAAGTGAAACTGAATATGACGAAAAGAGGGCACAGCTAATAATTCGTCGTGACAAAATTATGGAAGAATTAGAAGCACATAACAACGCTGACGATAATTTTACTGAAAGAATGATCGATGTGCTTAATTTAGCGGCTAACGCACATCAAATTTTTCTTCAGTCGACAAATGAGAAAAAAAGGAAGCTAATAAATTTAGTCTTATCGACTGTAAAATTGAAGGGCCGAAAGCTAGAGTACACCTTGCGTCCACCGTTTGACATGTTCGTGAATTTACCCGAAAATGGAGAATGGCGCGCCCTAGAGGATTCGAACCTCTGACCTACGGATTAGAAATCCGTTGCTCTATCCAGCTGAGCTAAGGGCGCAAGAAACCTTTGGGAACAAGAGATGTAAGCCTTATAGCAGTAATTAGACAAAACTTCAAGTAGATTATAGTATAATTATTAGATTCTGAAAGGCAAATTATTTAATCTTTGGCTTTGTGATATTTATCATATGATAGGTTAATTTTAAAGCGACCATCTGGCGTCCATATAATATGTGAGTGTTAAGGTTTAAGTCGTAGCAAATTGAACGACTATATCCTTTTAGATTAAACTAGCTATGTTTTTGACTCGTCGCTTAGGTATTATCTATACGCCTTGTACCTGACCCAACTAATACCAAATCTCATTTTAAATGATACAAACGAATTTTGCAGATCTCGGCTACTGCTTTCGTAGATTACTACGCTGCTCAAGCCCTCGTCTTGAAATTCATTAGTCTGATTTAAAATGAGACTTGGTATAAGATAACTATATTATATTTCACTGCTAAAGCTACAAAGGTTTTCTTCTCCACTTAAAATAACTTCATCGGATGATGATTCTGGAGAATCTTGTAAATATTGGGCTATTATGGCTTGAATTTTCTTTTGGGATTTTAAAGATGTGTTATAATCCATGAAAGCTTCCATTATGTTAAAAGCGTTGAGTTCTATGTGATTTTTAGTTGCATACAGAACCGGATTCATAGTTTTAATTTTTATTCCGTTAGCGATTGCGTGGTATATAGCTTCTTTACCATTGATAAAACGATTACTTACAATTATTTCTTCAAGAATTTGTTCTAATCCATTGTAACTAGCATATTCCAAAGGAGTTTTGCCTTGTAACATGATATCACGCTCAATAGCATATTCTATAGCTGACTCTGAGCCAAATTTCTTGCCACTGTAAATTGCCTCAATTATTTGTTCTGCACTTCTTACAAAAGAAGTTTTTAAAATGTGAGTTAGTAAATTTGGAGGAGATATTTCTTCATCAGATTGTTGCTCAAGCCTATCTACATATTTTGTTAGAACAGTTGCAAGATTAAAGTTTTTAATCACATATTGGCATATTTTAGGCCATTCTTCTATGAGTTTAGAAGTAAAAAAATTACCTTTTAAAAGTTCCTTAATTGTTGAGTCTCGCGATAAACTATAAAGTTTAAGAAATTTGAATGAATCAGGAAAGTAAGTTACCATTCCGTCTTCTTCCAGAGCTTGAGCTAAATTTGCTAAAACTCGTGCCTTGGTAGCAAAATGAGGTATAAATATGGGCAGTGCCCCATAAGAAAAAGCATCTTGTAGAGTGTTATCACCAGAGCAAATATGAAAAGAACCAGTTAGTTTACCAAATTCTGTATTATCATATTCAGAAAAAAAGCATTTTCTTAGCAACTTTAGCACTTTTTGCGGCATCACATATTCTTTATCACAAAGATAAATGGTTTCAATATTCTCATCATCTCCATGATATAAAATTTGTGAAAAACCTGCGCTATGCAATAAATTTTGGTTATCTTTCGATATTAATCTTACAAAATTAAATTCACCACCAATTTTGACTAAAAATTGGCTCTTATCATGTTTTAAATTTGCTGCTGCGGTACATATTTTTATAATTAAGTCACTTGCTTCCCAAGGTCTGACATACTGTGGATATGCGGTTATGAATTCAGTTGTAGCTACTATTTTATTCAGATTTTCTGTTTTTTCTGGAAAATATAAAAATTTCTTAAATTTTGGATTAACAATTTTATTTAATGCACTCTCGCGTTCTTTTGCAGCTCTAATAATTTGATCAGTTAATAATAATCCTTTAGCAAATTTATCATTATAGCCAATACCCATTTTATATAAGGGCAGGGCGAGTTCACTTACTTCTTGTCCAACTTTAGAATTTAGTGCTCTTGGTTCATGTTCATATAAAGTTATTAGGTAGTCCATCTCTTTATGGGCTGCAAAATCAGTAGCATCTTTCATTAATGGATTAGTCGAAACACTTATCCAAACATCTCTATTACTTGCTGCGATTTTAAGTTTTAAAAGATCTTTAGCAAAAGCTACAAAAATCTCGATTCCTTTTCCCAGTTCATTAATATTTTTAATAATCTCAGTAAAAGATTGTTGGTAATTTAACTTTTCAGGATTTGAAATAAGATTTGCGTATGCTAATTTATCTACAAGTTGTTTTATGCGTCCTATATCGTTTGGTTCCCAGCAAATTTTGTATATTACTTCAGTAACCCCAGATCTTGTCAGAATATTGCCAACATTTAATATATGAGCTAGATCTCCTACTCCATCTATTATATTTGAACCAGTTATGCCTATTTTTACCGGTTTCTCTCTTGTATGTGATGTTTTTTTTATCGTTTGAAAATCTTTATTATCTGGAATCAAAACAGAGCCAGATACCTCAACAGTAAGTTCTGAATCTACCTGAAGACGCAAATTTTCACTTTCTGGAAATGCCTTGGTTATAGTTTCTAAAACCAAGCTACGCTGAGTCTTCGTTGGAATTGTTGCAATCAATTCTCTATAGTTGTGCAAAGCCTGGAGAGGACTAATTTTTGACTCGGATAAATTCTGTTCTGCCAGTATCAGATCGAATACAGCCCTTTGACTATCTTCTAATGATAATGGCAAGTGGTTAATATTTAACTCTGTTGCTTTTTCTGCTAGCTTATTTTTAACATATTCGAATGTGATTGTAGATTGACTCTTCATATTTAACAAATAATTAACATTTATTTATTTTTACATAAGTAAAAATATAAATTAATAGTTAACAAATGTCAATTTATCTTGTTTTTCTTTTGCAAATAGTTTCACATTAGAGGATATGATTACAAAATACTATATCGGACTATATCGGGTTATCTAAACTAAATAATTGCTTATTATCATCATAAGAAAATAGCTCGGAGTATCGTCCAGCTACTATCATTGCCTTTAAAGCTGTTGCAGCTTCGTTATATGATAACTGATCTTCAAGATGAGTTTGAAAACGAAGCTTAGGTGCTTTATTATCTGGCCTCTCATTTAAAACTTTTACTATATAAGCAGCAAGTGGAACATTTTTAAGTAATTGCTGAGCAAAAATTTGTTTTCTCTCTTCTAGTTCTACCGTAGCAAAGAGCTTGCCTTGTTTTGTCAACTTGATATTGCCATCATCAACTGTTGCAAATTTAAGTATAGATAAGGCTTCGGATATATGAATTACATCAAATGTTTTTATATGCAAAGCCTTAACCAAATCTGCCAAATTACCAGAACCATTATATGGTGGTATAGCAAGTGCTCCTGTTATGGCTGCAAGTTGATTTGGGGAAGTGTATATTAAGTTTTGAGTTATCTCGTGTTCTTTTGTTTTCTTAGTCTTATCTTCAAAAATCTGTTTACCAGCTTCTGACATTTTAGTATAAATTCTGTCAACCATAGAATGAAATTCTTGAGTTTGAGAGTTTCTAGGTCTAGCTAAGGTAATTTGCAATTCGGATACTACGCGCCCTGGATTTGCACCTAAAATTAAAACACGATCAGCCATCATAACTGCTTCTTCAATACTATGAGTGACTATTACTACCGATTTTAAACCAGTTTTTTTAGCCGACCAAAGATCTAGGAAATCGTTTTTTAAAGTATCTGAGGTTAATATATCTAATGCTGAAAATGGCTCATCCATCAACATTACCTTGGGCTCTACGACTAAAGCCCTAGCAAATCCTACTCTTTGCTTCATACCGCCTGATAATTCTCTTGGCATAGCGGATTCAAACCCATCAAGACCTATTAAATCTATGGCTTCAAGAGCTTTCTTTCGCCTCTGGGTTGCTGGAATATTCATGGCCTCTAAACCAAGCTCTACATTTTCAAGAACAGTAAGCCACGGAAAAAGAGCAAAACTCTGAAAAATCATGCTAATACCGAAACTTGTATCATGTGCTTCTTGATTAAATTTTACCTTACCACGAGTGGGTCTTACTAACCCTGCAATAATTCTGAGTAACGTTGATTTACCACAACCAGATTTACCAAGTATAGCTAGTATTTCGCCATCTTTTACGTTAAAATTTATTTGGTCTAGTATTTTTTGGGTGTTACCATCTGGCTTTACGAAACTTTGTGTAACTGATAGTATCTCAATCAAATTATTGCTCATAAATTTATCACTTAAAATCAATTAAAATTTGTATTTTTTGGTAGAAAAATTATATAGGGGCTGCCAGAAAAAATGATTAACTAAAGCTATGCATAATGACATAGCACCAATTCCTAAAATTATTCTGTGAAAATCTGCTTCTACAGTCATTTGAGCTATATAGCTACCTATACCTTCTGCTACTATTTTTTTATCACCCCAACTAACTATTTCTGCTACTATGCTTGCATTCCAAGCTCCTCCAGAGGCACTAATTGCTCCTGTAATAAAATAAGGTACAATTGCGGGTAACATAACTTTTCGCCACCACAGAAGCCCTCTAATATTAAAATTTTTAGTCACTTCTATAAGTTCATTAGGAAAAGAAGAGCTTCCTGCAATTACGTTAAATAAAATGTACCACTGAGCACCTATAATCATTAACGGGCTAAGCCAAATATTAGGATTAAGATCGTAACGACTTATTACAATTACAGCGATTGGGAATAGTAAATTAGCAGGAAAAGCTGCAAGAAATTGAGTTATTGGCTGCATAATTGCAGCTAATTTGGGGTTCAACCCAATACACACACCAATTGGTATCCAGATAATAGAGGAAATAACTATCAGCACAAAAACTCGGAGCATGGTAATTAACACCAATTGAAAAACCTCTATTAACTCATTAATTTTTATTTCACTATGTAAAAAATTAAACAGATAATAGCTTGTCACCGCGAAAGAAATGGCTAATATAAAATACCATAAATACTTAAAATTATTACTAGTACTTACAAATTCCTTATCTTCTATTAGATTTTTACTATTATCCATATGGCCAAATAATGGGAAATATACCACAAACCTGGCAATATAATTTATAGGTGAAAACAATTTTTTTATAATAAGCCTTCTATGAAACAAGGCAAGAACCCAAGATTTTGTACGATTATTACTTGCTGTTAATTCGTAGCGAAATTTGTCAGACCAAGCAACAAGAGTTCTTAAAATCAATTGATCATAAATTATGATTACTAATATCATAGCTATAATAGCATATATTATTGCAGGTATATTTTCTTGCTCAAGAGCTAAAGATATATAAGAGCCAATTCCTGGTAGAGTTATTTTATTACTACCAATGCTAATAACTTCAGCAGCGACGACAAAAAACCAGCCACCAGACATTGAGATCACAATATTCCCAACTAAACTAGGAATCCCAAAGGGCACTTCTATGCGCCAAAACCTTTGCCATTTGGACATTTTAAATATAATGCTTGCTTCAACTAGTTCTTTTGGGATGGTTTTTAAAGATTGATAAAAACTAAAAGTAAGATTCCATGCTTGTGATGTAAAAATTGCAAAAATTGCAGCGCATTCAGCTCCCATAATGCTATTAGGAAATAGGAGTAAAAATCCAGTTATTGTGAACGAAATATACCCAAGAATTGGTACTGATTGCAAAATATCAAGTAATGGTATTAAAATTTCTTCTGCATATTTGCTTTTAGCGGCTATAGTTGCGTATAATAAAGAAAAAATCAGAGAAAATATCATAGCAACAAATATACGGAAAGTAGTACGCAGAGAATATTCAAATAGATTCACTGAATTCAAAGAAATTTGCTCCGATTGCAATATACTAATAGGATCATTCATTTCTGAAAATCCTACTCCAATTAATATAAGAGCGGTAATTACCAGCAGAAAAGCTAAAATATTGAATAACAGATTTCTATGATTATTATTATTTCTATCTGTATTATGCCGATTGCTAAAGCGCGCTGGTATATAAGTTAATTTCATAATTAATCGCTATTGATAATTATATTTCTTGCCATATTAGGTCACAAGGCGACCAGCTCTCAGAGGAACCCTTACACAAGGGGATACCAAATAAGGATTATCTAAATCATTAGCAACGCATGGACTAGTGCTCTCATAAGGTGGAGAGGGAGTGCATGAATAAAGGCTACAAAACAAAAACGTTAATATCAGAGATTTACAATAGTTTTTCATAATAACAAAACATTTAAGTTTTAAGAATTACACTATGACACCGGTTACGTGTAGTCAATTAAATTGAACCCAGGTGCAATAACTTAACTATAATTTTTTTATATCAGAAGACCAAGTATTAAGTTATATTGTAATTTACTAGATATTTTTTGTATGCTGTGATTGCAACAATATAAAGTTATTTCATTAAATTAAAAACTTAGTTGCATAAATATATACGATTTTCATCCAAAAATTTATAGAATAAAGCTGTCCTCAAATAACATCTATGGCAAATTTGGATAACTGAGTGGATACTACTTGTAATATATTTAAGTTTTATGGAACCTTTGTATCAATCACTAAAAACATATATCGATTCGGGTGAGTATTTTATCGATGCTAGGAATTGGTATCAACATAAATACATGTATCCTTTTTCTCATAGATCATTTCTTTTTATATTGACCGTAATAATATTGTCGTTATTTTTTGGTGTGGTTACAAATATTAAAAATTTGTTTCCAATAGTAACTTCTGTTAGATATTCCACTACTACAAATTCCGGAGATAACAAATCAGCACAAATCATCAGAGCCAATCAGGTAGCTAACGACCCAGTAGCTTCAATTGCTGAAATAATGTTACAGAATTACGTTAATCAAAGAGAAACATATGATTATAATAATCTTAAAAAACAATTTATCTATATTAAGAATAATTCAACCAGAGTAGTTTTTAGAAGATTTTACAATTACATGAACATAAACAACTCATCATCGCCAGTATTATTGTATCAAAAAGACATAAAAAGAACTTCCTCTATAATATCGTCAAAATTCTTAACAAATACAAGATCAGAGATAAAATTCCGATCAATCGCTAAAACTATTACTGGAGAAATTATTGAAGATATGATCTGGCGAGTAACAATTGATTACGAAATTGATCAAATAGATATCACCAAACCTCATGATTCAAGATTTAATTTTACGGTTACTGAGTATCAGTTAGAACTACTAGAAGATAAAAAGAAGAAATAGTATGAAAAATTTGTTAACGTTTGTCATTTTATTATTTTTTAATTTAGATGCTTTGGCAATCAGAGAATCTAGACCAACTCCTACTGATCATAGAATCAGAGTTATGGTGTATAATCCTAATGATGTCTTTAAATTTACTGGTTATTATGGATATCAGGCAACTATCGAACTTGGTAATGGCGAAGAAGTTATTAGTGTATCGATGGGAGACACTACTTCCTGGCAAATAGTTCCGGCCGGTTCTAGAATTTTTATTAAACCGGTAGAACAAGATGCAACAACAAATATGACCCTTATTACTAATAAAAGAACATATTTCTTTGAGCTATATGCTCAAGAAACAACAGATATCAGAGATCCTGAGATGGTGTTTAATGTCAAATTTTTGTACCCAGATGAACAAGAAGAAGATCATGTAAAACTATTCTCTAGCAATTCGGCAACGGGCCTTTCTGAACCTGATCTTGCTCATCCTGAAAAATTTAATTTTTACTACTCAATAAGTGGTAACGAAGAGGTTGCTCCGATTAAAATATTTGATGATGGCGAGTTTACTTATATGCAATTCAGAGACAAAAACATGGAAATGCCAGCTATTTTTGCTGTAGATGAGGACTTAAGAGAATCAATGGTCAATTTTAAATTAGATCCAAGCAATAGTAACTTAATTATCATTGAGCAAGTCTTTCAAAAACTTACTTTGCGCTCTGGTAAAAAAATCGCTTGTGTGTTTAATGAAACATTTAGACCTTTCTAAATCCTCAGAGTCATTAAGTTCTAATACCAATTCAATTTCATAAGAGTAATATAAAAAATGAGGCGAGCCGCACGGAATGTAGATAACTACTTAAAGTACGCTGAGTCCGAAATTTTTTATAATTAATCGCTATGAAAGTGATTTGGTATAAACAGGAAGAATGGAGTGGGGGGTTCAAAAGAAAGGCTATATAGGGTAATCTAATTCTTTAAGAATTTTTGATAATTAATTGGGACTTCTGTTAAACTCTCATTCAATCTGGATATGACCTCAAGAGTGATGTTTAATTCGCTTGTGGCGTAAAGTACTTGAGTGCTTGGTAATGCTAGATTAAAATTATATTCTTTAGCTAAATCGTTGATTATGGATACTGTTTTTTTATGTACTATTTCTATTGATTGAGAACGAGCTTGTTCTAGAGCAATCTTTTTTAACTGAATATTTTTTTGAACGTTACTAACATTTTTATTAAATTTTAATATTAATGAATCAAATTCTTCTTGATTTAATGTTTTCTGTAATTCTACTAACTCTTGTTGGCGTTTTTTAAATTCTTTTTCCTCTTGAACTATCTCTTTTTGTATAGTTTCACTTAGTTCGTTAATAGATTTTTTAATACCAGCAATAGCTAAAGAGTTTTCTAAAATAGATTCAACGTCAACAACAGCTATCCTCGCGACATAATGATCTTGAGCGTTTGTGACCTCGAAAAAAATAACTAATATAAGAAAAGTATAAATTTTTAAAAATTTCATATTAATATTTACTTAGGTTAAGCTGTGTCATAGATTCTTAATCTGCTGTATGAGCAGGCAAATAAACTTCTACAAAAAAGTTAAAATTACCGCTGTTATTTTTAAATTTAACTTCTGCTTTTTGTAATAGGCTAATAACTTTTATTATATTATTTGATGATAGTTTTTTTACATTACTCTTAAAATCGCTTAAATATTTAAAAAATATTGGAGGAGAAAGAGATTTAATGGCTAAGTCAATATTACCTCCGTCTTCAATTTTTGAAACGACAATAAATAAATTAATATAGTATCTTATCAAAGCTCGTATCATTAGTATTTCATTTATATTCTGATCTCGAAGTTTTTCCACTTCGGCTAAAAATAACTCTGGTTGTTTATTGCTAAAAAATATGCACATTTCATCGCCACTAGCTGATAAATCTGAGCTTATAACAGCTTTCACATCTTCATATGAGATCTGTTCTTTATCATAGGCGTAATTCATCAGTTTATCTAGCTCATTTCTAATAATTTGATGATCACCTTTCAAAGTAGCTTTAATATAAGACAAAGCTTCTTGCGAAATTGTTTTATGATGCTTTGCTGCTATCATATTAGCGATTTTTGCTACCAGATTATCATCATCATAATAGCAACCAATAGCTGCCATATTACTTGAATCTTCAAATAACTTTCTAATACCAGAAGAGGGTAGAGAGTCCTCTCCTATAAAACAGATGAAATTAGCAAAATCACCTATTGTTAAAAATTGTTTTAATTCTTTGCTAATTCCTGAACCGGTATATTCTATTTTTAATAATTCTTTTTGTTTGAAGAAATTGCTACTATTGGCTAAAAGATTAAGATTGGGCTCTGTTGCTTCTTTGCTTGCAATATTCACCGTAAAAAAACCAAATTTTTTAACTAACTGATTGATAATAGCGGCAATAAAGCCTCTATTATAACCGTACAGCAACAAGGACTTGATATTGCCGCTTGCAATTTTATCCATTAGCTGTGGTAACTGGTTTGTATAAAATTTCATCTTTGGATGTATAAGTTTGTTCTATATAGCTTCAGCAGTAGCAATTATAATACGTTAATTTTAAAGTGAGCCTCCCGGAGCGTATAGAAATACGTGAGCAAAGGCGAATCTTGCAAAATTGACGTATTATAATTGCTACTGCTGAAGCTATATATTGATAGTTCTTTTGTCAACAGCTAATGCTGCCTCTTTTATTGCCTCATTAAGAGTTGGGTGGGCGTGACAAGTGCGAGCTATATCTTCAGCTGATCCCCCAAATTCCATAAAGGCTGTAATTTCTCCAATTAGAGTACCAGCATCGGGACCAATAATATGAGCTCCTAAAACTCTATCGCTTTTACTATCTGCAAGAATTTTGACTATCCCATCAGTATTTCCACTAGCTCTTGCTCTACTGTTAGCTAGAAAAGGAAATTTACCTACCCTATACTCTATTCCGGCTTTTTTTAAATCTTCCTCTGTTGCTCCAATGCTTGCAACCTCTGGCCAAGTATATACCACTGCTGGAATTAAATTATAGTTTACATGCCCAAGCTGACCATTCATGATTTCTACTGCTGCTATAGCTTCTTCTTCTGCTTTATGGGCAAGCATTGGTCCTTTAATGACATCGCCAACGGCATAAATATTTGGATAGTTAGTTTGGAAATGATCATTTACATTAATTACTCCGCGCTCATCAATATTGACTCCTAATTCTGCAAGTCCAAGACCATCAGTATTTGGCTTGCGACCAATAGATACAAGAGCTACATCACAGGAAATTTTATCCTCTTTGTTATTGTTAACATCAGCGATAGTAAGTTCAATGCGGCCTTTTATTTCTTCGGCTTTTAGTACTTTGGTGCTTAGTATAAATTTGATTCCCTGATTTTCAAGTATTTTGTGGAACGATTTGCCAATTTCAAGATCAAGAGCCGGAACAATTCTATCTGCATATTCTATGACTGTAACTTTGCTGCCAAGTCTTCTCCAGACTGAACCAAGTTCAAGGCCTATATAACCACCACCAATAACTACCATTTCATTTGGTACTTTTGATAAAGATAAAGCCCCGGTCGAGGAGAGGATAGTTTTTTCGTTAATAGTGATTGACGGGATGTTTACTACCTTAGAACCAGTAGCAATTAAAATATTTTTTGTTTTGATTTTTTCAATATTACCACTATCAGTAATTTCAACAGTATTTTGGTCAATAATTCTTGCTAACCCCTTGATTTTAGTTATTTTATTTTTAGCAAAAAGACTTTCTATGCCTTTGCATAAATCTCCTATTATTTTGTCTTTTTTGTTTAGCATTTTTGCAAGATCAAGTTTTGTTTCGGTAATAATACCGATATCTGCAAAATGAGTTTTTGCTTCTTCATATTTTTCAGAAAAATTTAGCAATGCCTTCGAGGGAATACAACCAACATTTAGACATGTTCCTCCTAAAGTTTTGTGTTTTTCAATACATGCAACTTTGTATCCGAGCTGAGCAGCTCTTATTGCACCTGTATAACCTGCTGGCCCACCACCAATAACTACTAAATCAAATTCTTGCATATGATAATCTCTACCCGTGTGTTAACTAAATTTTCAATCGATAGATGATAGCATAATAAAAGCCTAAAATACAAGAAAGCTTTAAAATTATTTTGTAAAATATTTTGGTTTTAATTTTATGGAGTTTTTTACTTGGCTAGCTATGAGGCTGATTAGATTTATCTGATCAGAAAAACTATCATCTTGTTGATTTTTTAAAAACTGGTACATTGATTTTGTAATAGAGTAATTTGTTCTATTGAAAATAGCATTTGATTCTCCAAAATTCTTTAAAGCCTTCATGAGCATAAGGGGGTTATTATGTTCAAGCTCTATAGTTTCACAATCAATTATATTCTCCGTAAAGCCAGCTTGTTGCATCAGCATGACCATATCATCAAATTTGATAAAAGGTGAAATATGAGGAAAATGGTGATTATGTGTTGCTTCCTCCGATGAAAACAAAGTTCTTCTTAGGAGATTTAAACTATTAGCACCAGCGAAATTGCAAATAAAGATACCATCTTTTTTTAAGATTGCTTTTATCTGGAGCAAAAATTTCTGCACATCTTCTATCCAGTGAAACCCAAATGGAAATAATATGAGATCAGCCGATTTTTGTGGTAATGAGCTTAGCTGTTCTGGATTTATATAATTGGAGTGACAAAATTCTTTGTTCATAGAAAAGCAAGAAGCATCACCAAAATAAATTACTACTACCTCTTGATAAATTTTATCTATAAATTCTAGCCTTTGAATTAAGTCTGAATGGACAAATTGATAAAAATCCGAATTTCTAATATTATCGATAGATCTGGTTTTGTTCTTATATAGTAGATTTAGATCAAACATTATCTGTGATAGACCTTACTGCGAAACCAATCATTATTTTGAAACCTGCCAGTATTAACTCGTATTTTTGGATAAATTTTATTCGGAGTTGCAGCGTAACGATTTTTTCTTTTGTGACTTAATAAACCCCTTTGGTTAGTACCATATAGATCTTCAGTTTGTCTATATTCGGAATTAGAACTATAAGCAACTTTCCTTAAGTTATTATGATATTCATGCATTGATTGATTTATTTTGTTAACATTTCGGCAATATTTTGCTGCTAGATGCTCGGTTGCGGAATGATATCTGCCTATAGCTTTTTCCATTGATCCCAATTTTTTCCTGTTTTCACTCAAAAATTGGGCACCATAAGCAATATTGCTTCTAGGTGAAAAAGCTTGTTCCAGCGATACAAACGCATCAGGATGGTGCTTTAAATTGATTTGCATACAACCAACATCTAGGTTGTTATTACCAGCTAAAAACTGCATTCTTGCATAATTCATGGCTTCATTTTGAGTTTTGAAATGATGCCCTTTGCCATCTTTGTTATTCATAACAGTCCAAGGCCAAACTACTGAAATATTATGCCAAGAATGTTTTTTTGCCGTCTCCTGCAAAGAAATAGCATGCAAACTATTGGCGGGTAAATTATGTTTTTTTTCAAAATAAGAAAACATACTGGAGCATTTTCTGGATTCTCGCAGTTCGTAATCTATACTTGCATAGGCACAATTAGTACAAAAAAAGAAAACATAAAAGAAGGTCGCAAAACAGATATTCCGCATTATACTAAATATTCGAAGTTATTAAGATTAATAAATATAACTGTAATCTAACCTAAGATAATATAGTTCAATAAAATGTTCTATACAAGAAAAATATAAGCAATTATAGCTAAATTTCTATAAACAATAGTACTTATACATATTTTTATTCGCTAATTATTTTTCTGTTAAAAATGAATTTGAAGTAGCTAATAACTCTCAAATAATACTATCTTTTGGAAAAATTTTCTTTATACTGCCTCTTTAGAGTGTAAGTAAAAAAATTTTGAAAAAATATACTAGTTCAATTTATGAGTAAATTTACCTTTCAAAATCAGCAAATTCTTGATGAAAAAAGGAGTCAAGCTCGTCTTGGAGGCGGGGCAGAGCGAATTTTAAAGCAACACCAAACAGGTAAATTAACAGCAAGAGAGCGTATTGAGGTGCTGCTAGACCCTGATAGTTTCCAAGAAACAGGGATGTTTGTTGAGCATCGATGCGATAATTTCGGCATGAAAGATAAAAAAATTGCTGGAGATGGCGTAGTAACTGGTCATGGAACTATCAATGGTAGGTTAGTATTTGTATATAGTCAGGATTTTACCGTTTTTGGTGGATCACTTGGCGAGTATCACGCCAAAAAAATCTGCAACCTGATTGATGCAGCCTTAGAAGTTGGATCTCCCATAATTGGCATTAACGACTCTGGTGGAGCCAGAATACAAGAGGGTGTTGATTCTCTTGGCGGATATGGCGAGTTATTTCATCGTAATGTCCTTGCCTCTGGTGTTGTTCCACAAATTACCCTGGTGATGGGGCCATGTGCTGGTGGAGCGGTTTATTCTCCAGCGCTTACTGATTTTATTTTCATGGTAAAGGGGTCATCTTACATGTTCGTAACTGGCCCAGATGTTATAAAAACAGTTACTGGAGAAGAAGTAACTCAAGAGAAGTTAGGCGGAGCTAGAATGCATACAACACATTCTGGAGTTGCTGATCTTGCTTTTAAAAATGATGTTGAGCTTCTTTTAGAAACTAGAAGATTTATGAATTTCTTACCACTTTCAAACCGTGGTGATTTACCAATAAGACCTACAAAAGATCCAGCAGATAGGGTTGATATGTCACTAAATACGTTGGTGCCAGTGAATCCAAATAAATCTTACGATATGAAGGATCTAATTCAGAGAATAGTTGACGAAGGAGATTTTTTTGAATTACAAGCTGACTATGCTAAAAATATTATTATTGGCTTTGGGTATATGGAAGGCAAGCCAGTTGGTTTTATAGCCAATCAGCCGCTTCATCTAGCCGGATGTTTAGATATAAATGCCTCAAGAAAAGCTGCTCGTTTTGTTAGATTTTGCGATGCTTTTAGCATTCCAATAGTAACTTTAGTAGATGTACCCGGATTTTTGCCAGGTATCGATCAGGAAACAAGTGGTATAATCAAACATGGAGCAAAATTGCTTTATGCCTATGCTGAGGCTACTGTACCTAAAATTACTGTTATCACTAGAAAAGCTTATGGTGGAGCTTATATTGTAATGAATTCTAAGCACTTACGTGGTGATAATAATTATGCCTGGGTTAACTCAGAAATTGCAGTAATGGGGGCAGAAGGTGCAGCAGAAATTATTTTTAGGCAAGAATGCCAAGATCCAGAAAAGAAAAAGGAAATAATTGCAAATTATAAGAAAACTATTACTTCTCCTTTTGTAGCTGCATCACGCGGGTATCTTGATGATATTATTAAACCACAAAATACAAGATGGAGAATATGTAAATCTCTTAAATATTTGCAAAGCAAATCTATAATAAGGCCCTGGAAAAAGCATGATAACTTGCCATTATAGAAATTTATTGGATTTAATTGTTTAGGTCAATTTTAGTAGGGATTAATGTCTAAAAAAACTGAGATATTTTCTGTGGCTTATGGCGATGTTTTGCCTGCAAAAACACAAAAAATTTTAATACCTAAAAAAGTAAAAGGTTTTTTAGGAACTCACTCAACTGATAAAATGGTTAAGGAAATTGAAACTGAGATTGCATCAGGAAAATCTTCCTTAAAAAGCGCTAAAAAAGCTTTTTGTACTAAATATGTGCGGGAGGCTTGTAGCGAACTTTTATCGGAAGCAGTAGATAGAAACTCAATACCTTTTGACGATGCAAAAGAAATGATATTGCAAGCTATAAGAAATGGAGAATCTGTTTATAGCAGCTTTAGAGGAATAAGCCACAATACTATTCCCTTTCACAAAACGATAATTATGTTAAAACTTTATACATTAGTAGTTAGTGTAATAGCGACCGATACTGTTGCTAAAATTTACCTACATAATACTGATATAGATAAATACCAAAAAGCCTTTGGCTCTGTTTGTAGGGAATTATTATATAATAAACACAGTCTTCAAAAAATAATTATCGTTAATCAGTCTCCAATTCCAGAATATATAAGCAAATATATCTCAGATCTCGTTGCCAAAAATCGTACAATCAAGGAAGTATTGATTACCAAGAAAATCTCAGAATCAGCGGCCATAGAAATTCAAGAGCATGTTCAAATTGATCATAAAGAAAAGGAAGGAGTAAGAGCGGTAAAACAATTAAAATCGATATTAAAAATTCCTGGAGAAAAACTATTTACTAGTGAACCAAAAGAACCCAAAAAAGTAACTTTTAAGGACTTGCCTTATCAAAGTCCAGAATTGCACTCTCTAAGGTTAAAGGATTTTTGTATAAGTGATATCGGAGAAGAAGTTGATATTAATAAACAATTATTAAACTTGGAACCTTTAGGCGAGGGCGCTTTGTTGCAGGAGTGATACAGAAAAGTAATTATTAAATTGAATTAAATAAGTAAATATGACCGAAAAACCTTTATTTGAAAAAGTTTTAGTCGCTAATCGTGGCGAGATTGCTCTTAGAATCATGAAAACCCTTCAGAAAATGGGGATAAAATCAGTCGCAGTCTACTCAGAAGCTGACACAAATGCTCAGCATGTTCAATATGCAGATGAAGCTTATTATATAGGTAATTCACCTGCTACAGAAAGTTATTTATCAATAAAAAATATTATTGCAGCAATCAGGGAAAGTGGAGCTGATGCCGTTCATCCAGGATATGGATTCTTATCTGAAAATGCCAATTTTGCTAATGTTTTGAAGAGAGAAGCCGTAACTTTAATAGGCCCAAGTGCTAAAGTAATAAAAAGTATGGGTGATAAAATTGAAGCTAAAAAAATTGCTATTGATTCCGGTGTTAGTACTGTACCTGGTTATATGGGTACAATTAATAACCTAACTCAAGCTATAGAAATTGCTGAGCAAATAGGTTTCCCAGTAATAATAAAAGCAGCAGCTGGTGGTGGCGGTCGTGGAATGAGGGTGGTAAAAAACCCTAAAGAAATGGAAAAAGCATATCAATCTGCTAAATTTGAAGCACAAAGTAGCTTCAGTGATGGTAGAGTGTTCATTGAGAAATTAATTGTTGCACCACGTCATATAGAAATACAGCTTCTAGCAGATCAATATGGTAATGCTGTTTGTTTAGGTGAAAGGGAATGCTCAATTCAGCGTTATCATCAGAAGGTTATTGAAGAAGCCCCTAGTTCATTTTTAGACGAAACCACAAGAAAAAAAATGTATAGTGAAGTAGTGGCTCTGGCAAAAAAAGTGGGCTATTATTCAGCTGGTACTGTTGAATTCATGATGGATCAAGATAAAACTTATTATTTTCTTGAAATGAATACTCGTCTTCAGGTAGAGCACCCAGTTACTGAGCTAATTACTGGGTATGATATAGTAGAGCAGATGATTAGAATTGCTGCTGGTGAGAAATTGTCTTTTTCCCAAGAAGATGTAAAACTAACTGGCTGGGCAATTGAATCACGAATTTGTGCTGAGGATCCTTCTCGTGGATTTTTGCCATCTAGTGGCAGAATATTAGATTATAAATTACCACCAAAAAATTCAAATATTCGTGTAGATAGTGGGGTTGGTCCTGGTGGTGAAGTTAGTATGTTTTATGATGCTATGATAGCAAAATTATGTACTTATAGCGAAACTCGTCAAGGTGCCCTAGAGCTTATGAGTCAATCACTAAGCTCGTTTGTTATCCAGGGTATATCGCATAATATTAGTTTCCTTGAAGCGCTGATTAATCATCCTAAATTCATTTCTGGTGATATTCATACTGGATTTATTGATGAGGAATATCCAGGTGGTTTTTCCGGTGCTACTCTTACTTCCGGAATAAGCGAAGTATTCTTAGCTACTGCCATTTACGTATATCTTACAGAACAAAAAAGAGCATCTTCTATTGGGGATCAAATCACGGATCAAGCGCATAAAATAGGTACTAGATGGGTTGTTTCTATTGATAAAGATCAATATCCAATAATGATTAAGCAGGTAAAAGATAGCTATAATATCAGATATGGCACAAATAGAATAACTATTCGCAGTAATTGGACTTTGGGAAATCACCTTTTTACAGCTATTATTAGCGGCCAGAAAGTTAATGTTAAAATAACTGATATTCCAACTGGTTACAGACTTACTCATTCTGGTATTACCGTAAATACCTATGTTCGTTCTCCTAGAATGTCTGAGCTTGAGGCATTGATGCTAGCACGTGATGACGCTGAAGGGATGATGGAGTTAGCAGCGCCTTTGGCTGGTCAAATAGTGGCTATAAATGTCAAAGTCGGAGAAGAAGTTATTTTAGGGCAAGATTTAATAGTTCTCACCGCTATGAAAATGGAAAATATAATTACCGCTGAACGTGCTGGTAAAATTGCCAAAATATTAGTCAAAGAACTAGATAATGTTGTAAGTGGAGAGATATTAATAGAATTTGAATAAAATATATGAACACCACTTTACCTAAACGTTCATTGATAATCCAAGAAAAGCTAAGCTGCATTGTTCAGGAAATTTTAGCAGTAGCCAAAGATCAAATTGCGATGATTATTTTATTTGGGTCTTATGCTAAAGGCACCTGGGTGCGGGATTGGTATACAGAAGGTCATATAACCTATAGTTACGAGAGTGACCTTGATATATTAGTACTAACAAAAAGCCCGAAACATAGAGGATATCAAGGAATCTCATTAGAGCGTAAACTGGGAGAGAGACTAGAGCGCAAAGGTCTGCGTAATGATCCTTGGGTGACTTTTGTGTTAGAGCCAATCCAGCATATTAATACCGAACTTGAAAAAAGCCGATATTTTTACTCTGATATTAAGAAAGAGGGAATATTACTTTATGATAGTGGTGAATTTAACCTCTCTGAAGCTAGAGATTTAAGCTGGAAAGAAAGAAAAGAAATAGCTAAAGATGATTTTGATCAATGGTTTGAAGGTGGATCAGAATTTTTATTAGGTGTTAATTTTTATGTTACTAAGAAACTGTTTAATAAAGCAGTTTTTTTGCTACATCAAGCAACAGAAAGTTTTTATAATGCAATTTTATTAGTATTTAGTGGCTATAAAGGAAAAATACACGATATTGAAATACTTGGTAGCTTAGCTAGTAATTATAGCGAGGAATTGTTAAAAATATTTCCTCGTAACACTAAAGAGCACGAAGATTGTTTTATTTTGCTTCAAGAAGCTTATATTAGAGCCCGTTATGATAAAAAATATAAAATTACCCAAGAGCAATTGTTTTATTTGATCAAACGAGTTGAAAAGCTAAAATCGATTACCGAGGAAATATGTCAAGCTTGGATTAATAAGTAACATTGCTAATTTAATCTAAAAATTTTAGTAAGAATCTTTGAGCTTGTAGGGCGCAGATATAATACCTGCGTGGGTTTTATCTCCTGTAAAAACTTTGCCTATAATTGGCACTGACCCTATAATAGCATTTAAGCCATAGAGCGATGGGGTAACTTGTCCGGTTAAATCCACTGTACGTTTTAGTGTGTTAATATTACCAGCCATGGTGAATCCAAAAAATGGACCTGCTGCATAGCTATGTGATACATTTAAAACCCCTTCTTGGAAACTAAATTTACCATTCATGTTAGAAAATATTATGTCTTTATTACCGCTGATTATATTAACAAATCCCGGTAGGGAAACAAATGATACAAGTTTGGACAAAGAAGGGGCGTCGTGCAAAACAAAACGCTCAAATTCAAATGTACCATTTACTATGGGAATTATTTCGCCAGCATTTATTTTTTTTCTACTAGTTTTCAAACTTAATAACATGGTTCCAGCTCGCATATCTTCGTACAAACCTATTCCTTTAAGTAATGCACCAGCATTTCCCGATTTTATTAGCCATTGTTCCCAATCTTCTTCTTCGTTGAGAGTCATTTCAACTTTTTTGGATCCAATTTTAGCATCAACATAACCAGTATAGCATTTTATAGAGCTACATGCGAATTTTAGCTCTAGATTATTAAGCGAGATATAATTTTTTAATTTTACTTCATCAACCCTTAATCGTATTTTAGTACTCCCTGAATTTCTTTCTTTTTCAAGAAAGGAAAGCATATCAGCTTCGGATAAATCGAGTGATTTTCCTTTAATTTCTATATCAAACAGATCTTTGTTTATTAATATTTTTGAAGAAAGTTTGGTCTCTCGGTGGTTGATATTATCTAATATTATTTTAGTTATATTATTATCAATTTTGGCAGAACCAGTGATATTGAGATTATTAACACCATTAATATTGAAGTTGATATTTCCCTTTGTTGGACTTTCTAAAATTCCGATTAAGGCTAGATTTGCCTTTTCACCTTTTTTCTTGTGAATACCAAGCTTGTCAAAATATATATCTAATTTTTCTAAGTCAGAATTTGTTGTAATTTTTCCTTCTTGGTGAGAGTTAATATACTCAAAATTTAATTTAGCATTACCTCCAACTATAGTCATAAAGCCGATTTTTTGAGGAGTTTTCTTAGGTCCTTTGAGATGTAAATCAGTTGCTATACTTAATTTGTGATGAAATTCTTTTTGGTTTGTTAAATTTTGGACAAAGTTTATTTCCGAGTCAAACTGATTTATTTTTCCTTTGCCAGTTATTTGTAGATTATCACCGTTATATTTGCCTGAAATATCGGCTTTATTCAAAATGATTTTATCATTGAATATTGATAAAGCTGTATTTGGCATTTTAGCGTTAATGCTATAAACGTCCTTACTACCTGGGTTTAAGGGGATTTCTATTTTGATATCAACATCTGTTTTGCCAGTAATTTTTCTCAAGTCAATAGAAGCTTGACGTAAGGTTTCGTGAGTATTAATTGCAATAAAATCAGTCAGTGCCTTAGTTGGTCCCTGAGCTTTTGCTGTAATAAATAAGGTGGTGTTTTCCGCTCCTTTCCAGTCCATATATATAAGGCCACTATCGATTATGAGATCAGTTGAATTTCCTTTATTAATAACAAACTCTGTAATTGTTCCTTTTTGAAAAATATCAAGTTGCATATTAGTTAAAGGAGGTAATTCATTACTATACATTAATGTCAGATTACTTATTTTAGTTAAACCATTGATATTTTCTATGTTGTAATTACTATTTTTAATATTCTGCTCAGATATATTGACGTTAAATTCACTAGATTCTATCGTTCCAGTTTTAATGAAGTTATTTAAAAAAACTAGTAAGTTATTTTGAGGATATAAATAATAAGCAGGTTTATAAATTTCTATAGGCATGTTTTTGATATTACCTGTAATGATAATATTATTATCAAATTCACTCTGTAAATTTAGAGTTGTAATATCTTTAAAATCTACATTTATGTTATATTTTGCGTGTTTTTTGGAAGAAAAATAATCTATATTGCTTTTTCCTTCTGCCAGATCAATTTTATTTTCGATGTCGCTGGAGCTATCCTTATAAAATATATCCTCTAGATAAAAATGTATCTGAGATTTTCTTTTTATAACATAATTATTGTAAGAGCAGTTAATTTTAGCATTGAAGATTTCTTTATTATCAACAGTTTGGCCGGTAATTTTATCGACCTGAATATTTACAAAAAATTTAGATTTTTTATAATCTAAGTCAAAATAATAGGTAGCAACAATATTATCCAACTTAAGTTGTATATTGTTTTTTGACAGTAACATTGAGTCTATTATTACTTGGTCATTTTTAAGAGTTAAATGGCTAATTTTTGCATTAAAATTATTAAGCTGAAGATAATATTGTAGAGCATAATTAATGACAGAATTTAAATTTCCTGTTCTTGCTCCATATATAACCAAAGCAACAGTTAGAATTAGCAGAATTATTAAATTAAATAATTTGAACAATATTGGCATTGAAATTGATTAAAAACTAGCTATCTGAAATTAATTTGAAGCGATTGCAATGACAAGCATATTACAACTTATCGGACCAATATAATAGTTTTAATTTTACTTTTGTTGATTTTAGAGTAGTCTATAGCTTAATTTTCAATAAGACTAAAGGTTTTTTAGAGTGTCGGTAAAAATTACATTTATTGGTAGTGGTTATGTAGGGTTGGTATCTGGCGTAATGATGAGTCATTTAGGTCATTTTGTTACTTGCCTTGATACAGACCGCCTAAAAATTAGCAAATTAAAAAATTTAGCATCGCCTATTTTCGAAGAAGGTTTAGAAGAATATATTATTAATTATGGCAATACAGAAAGGTTAAATTTTGTTCATGGTTATGATCCATCAATATCGGAATCATCGGCTATATTTATTGCTGTTGGAACTCCTCAAGCAGAAGACGGCAATGCAGATTTAACCTATATTTTTGCTGCAGTTTTAGCTTCTGCAAAATATGCAAATCCAGATTGTGTATTTATTATTAAATCAACTGTTCCGCCTGGAACGTGCAAAAAGGTTAAAGAACTATTGGCTCAAAATGGATTTAATAATGAAGTAGTTTCTAATCCAGAATTTTTAAGAGAAGGAACTGCTATCAATGATTTTTTATATCCAGACAGAATTATTATTGGCTGTGAGTCTGCTAGGGCCTTAGAGCTTATGAAGCAAATATATAAACCTTTTAGTGATAAGGGAACGCCAATTTTGGAAACTGATCTAATCACTGCTGAGTTAATTAAATATGCTTCAAATAGTTTTCTAGCATGTAAGATCGCATTTATCAATGAAATAGCCAATTTATGTGAGGTAATTGGAGCAGACATAACTCAACTCTCTAATGGTGTTGGACTAGATAAGAGGATAGGTTCAGCCTTCTTAAAAGCCGGCCCTGGATTCGGGGGGTCATGCTTTCCAAAAGATATTTTAGCTCTGCAACATTTAGCAACTAAAGTAAAATCAGATTTCCTTATCCTAGACGCTGTTATTAAGGCAAATGCTACTAGACCAAGCTTAATGATTAAAAAAATCAAAAAATTTATTGGTGGCCAAATTAAAGGCAAGAAAATTGCTATTCTAGGAGTAACTTATAAAGCAGGAACGGATGATTTAAGAAGTAGCCCTGCTATTGAATTAATAAATTCACTCATGCAAAGCGGTGCAGAAATTAAGGTTTATGATCCTCAAGGAATGCCAAATATTTCTAAATATTTTCATAATAACTTAGCTTGCTGTACTTCAGCAGTTGAAGCATCTGTTGGGGCTGATGCTGTAATTATCGCCACTGAATGGCCAGAATTTATAAAAATTGACTATTCAAAACTTATTTTGCAATTAAAAAGCCCTAATATCATTGACTTAAGAAATATTCTTGATAAAAAAACCTTAACTAAATTAGGATATAGATGTTATTTTATCGGACAAAAATGACTACTAGGCCCTGTGTGGAAGAAGACCCAAAAATGTTGATTTGGATTTTAGAGTTGTTGTGGAGCACCAATTTGCACGTTTCTTGCCCTTAAATATTTATATAATGTTGTTTTAGAAATTCCTAGTTGTTC
>JACCDN010489077.1_pt1 | contig 24478 bp, 24 predicted proteins | sample 7441691 | NCBI WGS metagenome assembly JACCDN01 (sample SAMN15323439, study PRJNA562643) | freshwater metagenome | isolation source: river surface water | place: USA:Blue River Watershed | collected 2017-08-16 | reverse complement strand
GTAGGTTAACACCAACCCCAATCCGCTAAATATAAGGGCCAAACTGAGCTTCCATTTAATCGAAAAATTTTTCATCAATAAATCCACCTTAATACAGAGTAGCCTTCACCAATTCCTTCGCGATAAGGAGCCGCGATCGGCGCCGTTGCATTGCTGCCCGCTTCAAATAAATGCACACGATACCCCATTCCGAAAGACCATTGTTTTTGTAAAAAATAACTAAAATAACCAGAGACTTCATATTTTTGACTACGGTCAGTTCCATAACCATACAGAATATCTCCACCACCATCCCATTTGCGTGACAATGGCATTGCCAAACCAAATCCAGTTTTCATTAAATCATATTTTGGTGAAAACAATTTACTGCTTGGATTGCTATAATTTTCATACCCCATAATCCACATCAACTCAGAACGTTTGATGTCTGACAAAGGGTTCACATTTAGATTCCAACGGAAAAGGTAACGACCTTCGAATTGGGTTGGCGAAAAACCCGTAGTAGAATTATCTGTAGCATCAGCCATCTTAGTTTTATATGCTACTTCAAATCCATTATCAGTATAATGCGGAATTCCCAACCAGTGCTGAGCTCTAATTCCTAATGTAAACGCAGATGGATTTGTTTTTCCTTGCTGCAGCTGATCTTGTGAGTATCCAGTCACGCCAGCACCTTCTAAAAACACTTTGGATTGTGAAAAATTACGATTTAAATACTCAGGTATTTCTTTTTTAGTTTCATATTTCGAGTTCGCCACCGTGGTGCTTAGGCTTTCAACGGGTTTTTCCTCAATTTTTTCTTCTACTTTTTCTTGTATAGCCAACACAGACTTTGGCAGCTCTACAACATCGACATTAGCAGTAAATTTATTTACAGATTTACGACCAAAACTATCCGCAGATTGAATGATGACTTTATAATGATCGACAACAGGATTTTTAAAAATAATTTTATTGTTCCCAACAGATTGAGAATTAATAATTTTCCCCTTAGAGTCGATTATCGTAATCTCATAAGTAGATGCATTATTGGATTTTCCCCAATTCAACGGCAACTCTTCGTTGACAAAAGTAGTGAACTTATTTTTAGCTAAAACTGGTGCCAACGGAAGATCTGGTTTTGCTACATTGATTTTATATATTTTTGAAAAATCAGTAAGATGTTCATTTTTGTCAACGCCACGAGCTCTGATATAAATAGTTTGTGCGTCACGAACTGGCATCTGTAAGGGTTCAAACTTTCGCAAAAAACGATGTGTTTCATTTTCAGCAAACTGATGACTATTTGAAATCTCATATATTATGCCATCAATTCCATAATCTGTGTTTTTGACATAAGGACGCACATCAATTACAGCCGACTGTTCCAAGATATACACGTCACTTGAATTGGTTGCTAACATCGGCGGATCAATTTTCAAACTGTGTGCAACTATTTCCACCAATTGTGTCTCGCCCCAGGTTTTCCCATCCGTTGAAAGACGATAATAATTTTCTCCGAGATAAGCTTTTTTGAAATCTGCAGTTTTTTCTGAGGCAGCTACCACAAAGGAGTCACCAGTATTTTCAAAACTTTTACTATCTGACAAACTTCCATATACTTGAGAAACCAAACCCGTAGATTTCCATTGCACTGGAATCGAAAAATCAACAAACCGTCTTCGTTCTAATTTTGATTTTAATATTCCATTTTCATTATTATAAAGATCACTTATTTTATCATAATAAGTTAAATGCAAATTTTCATTATCATGTACAATGGACACGGTGCTCTTGGCGATCTCAACCACAACCTCTTGTTGTTTTTTAACCGGTTCGGCCAAAACTGTGATTTTTTGTTTACTCAAAGTAATTTGTTTTTTTGCCTGCGAGATACTGGCAGTCCCTTTAAGCAATTTTATTTTAGGTTTTTCATTTTTTACAATTGTGACCTGAACTTCTGAACCAGTACCTGTGATCTCAGAAACCTCTCCGTTAATCACAACCTTCATTTTACCATTTACAGCCACGCGAAAATTTCCGCTGCTTAAATTAGGCATTTCAATGCTATCAATCTTAGAAAAAGTCACCAGTGATTTTTGATCTAAACTCACCGTACCACCGTCATTCAACCGAACTTGTGACTGGGATTTTTCACCTGTGAACAAACTATCACCTACGCGAATTATTTGCCGTGCTTTTGTTTTATCCCAAGCTATGGAATCTTTTGATTTATGTCGAATATCATTTTCTGCAAAAGTAATTTGACCAATCGTTGGCATCAAAACACTTTCACTGGAATTCTGATTTGAGAATATACTGCGATAAACATTTTCTGACAATAATGGCGCTGCACAAACAATCAAACCAATAGCACTGACAACATATATAAATGAGTCTACCTTGTCAGTTAGCTTTGAATTGTTCTGTTGTTGATTTTTATCTAACATCATTCTTATTTTCAGTGTATTTGAACAAACCTGGCAGTCTAGTTTTTCAAAGGTCTAGCGAATAACTAACAGGCTCTTAAAAAACTCTTCCAGCTGCTCTGCTCAATCCAGCCGTAACAGACCCATTCTGAGCTAAACCGAATCATTTTGAGAATTCAAGTTTTACCCCTTTTATACCGATAGTAATTCATGAATAAATCGTTAATAAAATCTTTTTCTCAGAAATTTATATTACTGTGCAGTGTTTTGTTGAGTGTGTTTTTATTGAGTGCGTGCAGTAAACAGATTCAGGATTTTGTGACCAGTGGCGCGCAAAGACCAATACTGGGTGAAATATTACCTACAACAAGCACCGCCAATCCAATTGGCATCAAGATTTCACCGGGAGCAAATACCATTCAAGGATCAACGATTAAAGCAACTGTTTCAATTTCAACTACAGATCGCGAACTTTCAGGGTCTCAAGTTAAAGGCACGGTTACCTTCAACCAAGCACGACCAGAATAAATTGCACGTAATGTCATTAAGACCACTGGTTTTATCATGCCACAAATAGCTGATATTATTATATTATTTCAACCGTAGGCAAATCAGCTTTATTTATAACAAAATATAATTTGGATCAATGTATTTAGCGCAGTCTATTTACAAAGGACTTAGACTACATTCACATCTAAGAAATATCATGGAGGAATGCTTTGCAAAGGATTGGCAAAAACCGAGGCGACGACCAATTTTTAAAAAAATTGGGTTTACGAATCAGTGAGGAAATTCGTCAGTGCGGTTATAAATCTGCTTATCAATTTTGGATTGAAAAAGCTGATGGGCAATTTTCTCGCACCACCTTAACTTATATTCTCAGCGGCAGAATGGATGCGAAGATTACAACCTTGCGTGTGATTGCTCGATTGCTAAAAACTGACGTTTCTAGCTTTTTCGATTTCGCAGAAAAAGATTCCAGCGAAAACAAAATCTCTAAAAAATAATTTTTCAATCTTCGCGGTGAACACGTTGTCTGAGATTCTTTTTTACCGAATGCTCACGTTTATGAGTTACGCGTTTGCGTTGCGAGCTATAGGTTGGTTTGGTCTTTTTTCGAATCTTGGGTCGCACCAAAGTTTGTTGAATAATCTGCCACAATCTATCCGTGACGTCGTCTTTATTTCGTAAACGCTCTCGACTGCTGTCTGATTTTAAACAAATCTCGCCCTCGGCATTGAGCTTGCCTGCTAATTTATCTAACAACCACGAAATATCATCGGCGTGAAAAGCCTGAGACCATTGTAAATTCCAACGCACAATCACTGCGGATTCAGTACGATTGACATGCTGACCACCAGGCCCCTGGCTGCGAGTGTTTTGAAAAATCAACTCGCGCATCCAAATTTGCTTTTGCAAACTGTTATCTTTCGACATGACCGTCAGCTGTGACCTCAAGGGCCGACATTAATTTTCCGTAAATTCCATCAAAGCCACCATTGCTCATAATCACAATCAAATCTCCACGATGAGTTTGCGCTGACAAATAAGCAACAATCCCTGCCACATCAGAGAAAACATGTGCAGACTTTCCATCTTTTTTCAAATCGGCCACCAGCTCTTCGGATGAAAAACGATCGGCCTCGTTGATTTTAGCCTGATCAAAAGCCTGAGCTATTAAAATTTCTTGAGCTCCTTGAAATGCCTGCAAATAATCATTTTGAAATACTTTACGCCGAGAGGTCGCCGAGCGTGGCTCGAATACAGCAAATATTTTGCGCCCACTGTATTTTTGTTGCAAACCTTTTAGCGTCTCACGAACTGCGGTCGGATGGTGAGCAAAATCCTCGATCACCAGCACGCCACGCGGTTCACCTAAAACTTCTTGGCGACGTTTCACCCCTTGAAAGCTTGCAACAGCCTCTCGAACTTTATTAAGGTCAAAAGCTTTTCCCGTCTCGGTTTGTGCCAAACGATGGCAAAGACCAATCACGGCCACCGCATTTAAAATATTATAATCGCCGCTCATCACCGTATGAAACTTGCCTAGGCTTTCTGAATTTTTGGTTTCAGTATTAAAAAAGAAAACTTCGAATTCAGTCCCTGCCGTTGTGATTTGAATAACTTTCGCTTGGTAATCTACCGGCTGCTGTGCCAACGCACCACTGGCTGCTGATTTTTTACCAAAAATTCCGTAGGTTTTAACACAACCACCAGGAGCTTGCATCGCTAGCTCCATGACGTTTTTGTCTTCAGCACACGCCATCAGCGTACCACCATCTGCTGGAATCAATTTCATCAATCGTGCAAAGGCTGATTTCACCACATCTAAATCTTTATAAATATCGGCATGATCAAATTCACAACTGGTAAAGATCACATGTCGAGGTCGATAGTGAATAAATTTTGGAACCTTATCAAAAAAGGCAGTGTCGTACTCGTCACCTTCAATAACAAAAAAATTGCCACGAGGATTTTGAAATGATTGAGAGAAATTTTTAGGAATACCACCAATTAAAAACCCAGGCTCAACACCCACCGATTGCGCAACCCATGCCATCAAAGATGTTGTCGTCGTTTTGCCGTGAGTACCGCTGATACAAATACATTGCCTGTCAGCTATAATCATTTCGCCCATAGCTTGTGGTAACGAAGCATAAGCAACACCTAAACGCATCAGCTCAATTGCCTCTGGATTGTTTGCCGAAATCACATTGCCAACGATAACAAAATCAGGTCGAGGATTTAAATTCTCGGCGCGATATCCTTTTTGAATTTGAATGCCTAAACTTTCCAACTGAGTCGACATTGGTGGATATGGATTTTGATCACTGCCAGTAACTTTGTAACCACGATCATTAAGAAGACCTGCAAGGCTAGCCATCGCGGTTCCACAAATTCCCATCAAATGAACATGCGCTCCTGCTTTTAATTTTTCCATTACATCCTCTTTAAACCTTCCATAACCCAATTATGAATATCTTTACGCAGCTGAGCGAATTTTTTATTATCACGACCTAAGAACACGCGATTGCTTAACAAAGAAACCAACACATCTTGTGCGGGATCATACCAAACCGACGTACCAGTAAAACCAGTGTGCCCCAGTGAATCTTGCGAAAAATAATTACCGCTGCTTGAAGCCCCCAACGTTGGCATCATATACCCCAAGGCCCAATCACCTTGTCCATCAGGAAGCGCACGTTTTGCAAACAACAAAGCCGTTTTTTGTTTCACCAAAGTTTTAGAAATTCCCTTGAGCTGACTGCGTAAATACAAACCAAACCATGAAACATCATCAATGCTACCAAACAATCCAGCATGAGTCGAAACGCCACCCAAAGCCCAGGTGTTGTCGTCATGAACTTCACCTTGAATGGTTTTATGTCGCCACTGACATCGCTCTGTTGGAGCGTAATAACTTTGTTTATATGGCGCTACATTTTCTGGATGGAATTCTAAAGTTGAACGAGCGTAAACCTCTTGTTTTAAATTCTGCCAAATATCCAAGACTGGCTTGTCATAAAAACTTTCTAAAACATGGCCTAATAAAATAAAACCAACATCTGAATATACCGAGTGCTTGCCGCCATCTAATTTCATCTCGCGAATCATTCGCGCCGATTCAGTCCAACGATTCAATCTGCTAGTTTGTAAATCTAATTTTTCAAAAAATGGATACCACCATGGCAATCCTGATGCATGAGTCAACACATCAACAACTGTCACCGTTTCAGACTGAAACCAAGGTAGAAATTCTTTTATTTTTGATTCTAAATTCCATTTTTTTTCTTCAAAAGCCTGCATCATCGCCTGAGTTGTGAAAATCACTTTGGTTAAACTCGCCAAATCATAATAAGCATAAGTTTCACCAATGCTAAGATCGCAAACCTTACGTCCCTGGGCAAATACCTGCAACTGCAAACCAGGTGTTGCCGAAGCAATATGATCTGCAATTTTAGCCGTCAAATTTTTTTCAAAAAAGCTCTGTTTCATTTTTTAGAAACTCCGTTTAAAAATTCGAATCAAAAGACAACATCGCTGATTTTTCAGCATCAGCAGGCTGCGTGGTTTTATCAAGTTGAATTGTTGCGTTCTGACCAAAAGGTATAATCTGATTGCGCACACCATGCCCCATCGGCAAACCACTGTAACATGCAATATTGATTTCATTGGCAAATCTTTGCAACGCAAAACTTATGGTCTCGCCGCCATCCGCTTCTTTACCACCGACAAAGTCTCCAAAAACAATAGCGCTGCAATTTTTAAAAGCTTTGGCTTGTTTTAAATGCTCAAGCATTCGATCGACCCGGTACCCGCGCTCGCCAATATCCTCAAACACCACAATCTCATTCAAACCCTTTTGCTTTTTTGTTTGAAAGGATAAATCTGTGCCTAATGAACTTTGCAGCACATTCAAATTCCCACCGATCAAAAAACCGCTAATGGATTTTGTTTTTTTTGCCAATCCGTTCATCGGCTTCAATTCAAAACTGGCCGTCTGCACTTTTAGTTCTTGTTTTTTCGAATCTTGTTTTTGACCTTGGTTTTGTCTTTGGTCTTCACCGAATAATATCTGACGGCAATGTTCAACATCTGAATCTGACATTTTGCCAGAAATTAAACTTTCAAGCAATGGACCGTGCAAACTGACCGGCCATCGTAAAATCCGACGCACAAACAAATGCAAAGTAGTAATATCGCTATAACCAAGAAAAATTTTTGGTTTTGCTTTTTGCAGACGAGCTTTGACTTTGAGCAAAGCCGGAATCATTCGCAAAGAACCATAACCACCACGCAAACACAAAACAGCTTTTGAATCTTTGGCCAAAAATGCATCGATCAGCAATCGACTGCGAACAGAGTCTTCATGAGAATGAAATGGGTGCCCTGAAAACTCGGCGCGAAGACGAGGTTTCAAACCCCACAGCCTTAACAAATCAAGAGCTTTACTGACATCTTCAGATTTAGGCGAAGACCCGGGGGCCACAACATCAACAACATCCCCTGGATGCAATGGCAAAAGTCGACCAAAAGCTTTGGCTTTTTTTAGCTGCTTTTGATCTCTTGTTTTTTTTGTTGTCGCTTTTGAATTCTTTTTTACCAAAGCCACCCCTCATACAGCCTGATCAGTATACTCAAAAGCTATGGCTATGACAAAGATGTTGGATATTTCCCATCAAAACAGGCCGCACAAAACTGACCTTTGTCGCTGACCGATGCAAACAACCCATCCATTGATAGGTAAGCTAGACTGTCGGCTTCAACAAATTTGCGAATCTCTTCTATACTTTGATTGGCTGCAATCAACTGATCTTTTTGCGGAGTATCAACACCGTAATAACAAGGCGAGATGGTTGGTGGACTGGCAATACGCAAATGAACTTCTTTGGCTCCGGCTTGTCTGATCAATGACAATAAATTTCGGCTGGTGGTTCCACGAACTAGAGAATCGTCTATAACGATAACTCTTTTTCCTGACAAAACAGCAGGTTGTGGATTTAACTTCACCTTAACACCAAAGTCTCGTACTGAGGGTTGCGGCTGAATAAATGTTCGCCCAACATAATGATTACGAATGATTCCCAGATCAAAAGGAATTCCACTGGCAGCACTGTAACCAATTGCCGCCGGTACTCCACCATCAGGAACTGGAATGACAACGTCAGCATCGACGGGACTTTCTTTAGCGAGCATACGACCGAAAGCTTTTCTGACCTCATATGCAGACTGACCAAAAACCACTGAATCTGGTCGCGAGAAATAAACAAACTCAAAAATGCATTTTGATTTTTTTTCGGATTGTGCCCATTGAATACTGTGACAGCCTTGATCGTCGATCCAAAACAATTCGCCAGGTTCAATCTCTCTGACATATTGAGCGCCAATCAGATCAAAAGCGCAGGTTTCACTGGCAAGCATCCATGACCACTCGCCCTTGGCATTTAATTTTTTACCCAAAACCAAGGGACGAAATCCATGCGGATCGCGCAGACCAACCATACGATCATGAGTCAGCAAAATAAAACTGAAAGCTCCAACCAATTGAGGCAAGGTTTTTTGCAAACAATGAATCAGATCGGAACTAGAAATTCGCGCCAATAGATGCAATAAAATTTCAGTATCATTCGTCCCTTGAAAAATCGCACCCTTCACTTTTAACTCTTCACGTAACTGATCGGAATTAACAATATTTCCATTGTGCGCCAATGCGACTGGGCCCGATAACAAATTCGCAGTCAGCGGCTGCGCATTTGTTAACAAATTCATACCCGTGGTTGAATAACGAACGTGACCGATGGCCACATCGCCTTGCAAACGCGACAAAGCTTCTTCATCGAAAACGGTATCAACCAAACCTAAGCCTTTGTGATGCAAATGTTGTTGCTGATAAAGAGAAACAATACCTGCAGACTCTTGCCCTCGATGTTGCATGGCATAGAGACCGAGATAACTGAGTCTTGCTGCATGTTCGTGATTCCAAACGCCAACGACTCCACACTCTTCTTTCCAACTCACCTAACACCTCGATTTTTACAAACCAGTAAAATAGTTTTTCAATGCATTTTCAGAAACAGATATTATGTTACTTAGATCAATTTTTTCATCACCCAATTGCAATTGTTGACCACCAATTTTTCCAAGATACTGAACCGGCCATGGAGACTTTTTCATATCGGTTTCAAACACCAAACCATCATTTGGCTGAACCACAACTTGATAAAGTTTTTCACTGAACAAATCCTGCAGATCCGACAAAGGTTTTGCGTCTAAAACAAAACCCACTCCACCTTGACACATTTTTGCCAAGGTGACAGCCAGACCACCGGCTCCGACAACCTGAGTTGCCTGCATCGGATGAGATTCTAACATCTTTAAAAACCAAGTCATGGCTTGCGCCATTTTTCCAGAATCCATTTTGCCAACAACTGATTTTGCATCAAGCAATGTGATTTGTGAAAAATCGATCAAGTAAACCTGATCAGATGCGGTTGCTTCAGTATTATTTTGAAAAACATCATAAGGTATATTTTCAACACTGTTTCGCAACCCGATCAAACCCGTTGCCGGAGTGGATGTGATGCCTTGGCCTTTGGTTTCATTATAAAAACTGACATTGCCACTGATCACAGGTGCGGACAAAGCCACCGAAGCATCACAAATGCTTTCAACAGAGGCCACAAACTGTGACATGATTTCTTTTTTTTCTGGGTTAGCAAAATTCAAACAATCAGTCACGGCTAAGACTTTGGCGCCTTTGACCGCCATCTGCCACGACGGATAAAACACCGCATCCCAAGCGCCAACAACTGCATCAATGCGCATCAACCAAGGCCTGCAACCAACAGCAACCGAAAGACCTCGACCTGTCGGCAACTGAACAAAACCAACATCCTCGCCACATCCACGAGCTGTTCGCAAACCAACTCGTTGATCATATTGTCGATAGATAGACTGTCTGCTGCCACCAGCTGGTGAAGAAAAATAATTCTGAACTGACGAGAGTAAATTAGCTTGAGACGAAGCAGACTGCTTAGACTGAGTAGAATCTGCTTGTGAAGAATTCGCTAACGAATCGAGTTGGTACTGTCTTTCATAAACCGGCGCATTGTCCACCAACAAACGAGGATCGATCTTGGTTAACAACTGACCTTTCCAAGACAAACTGATTTCACACTTTGCTTCAACATGACCAATCGGTGCGGCATCCAATCCCCAATGCGAAAATATTTTTTGAATACGCTCTAATTTTTCTGGGTGACAGATTAACAACATGCGCTCTTGCGATTCAGACAATAAAATTTCTTCCGCGGTCATGGTCGCGTCTCGCAATGGAACCTGATCTAAATTTAGACTCATGCCAATTTCGCTTTTTGCTGCCATTTCAAAACTTGAACTGGTTAAACCGGCGGCTCCCATATCTTGTATCGCCAACACTAAATCTTGGCGAATGACCTCAAGACAAGACTCAATTAATAATTTTTCATAATAAGGATCGCCGATCTGTACATTTGGTCTTTTGGCTTCGGAATTGTCATCAAACGACTCTGAAGCCATTGCCGCCCCGTGCACACCATCACGCCCAGTTTTGGCACCGACATAAACCACTAGTGGCTTTTGCGAGGAATCCTCAGAAACATTTTTATCATCAAGAATCTTTACCAATTCATGCTCTGGAATTTTAGACAATGCCATCGGGTATTCTTCATTCAACAAACCCACCGCCATAGCATTCACCAAAACGTTTTGATTATAACTTTCATCAAACTGAGTCTGACCCGTCACCGTTGGCACACCAACACAATTGCCATAACCGCTGATGCCACGAACCACACCATCCATGATCTCCGTCATGCGTGGTGCCTGTGGCATACCAAAACAAAGATAATTGGCCAAAGCAATGGGCCGTGCACCCATGGTAAAGATATCTCGCAATATTCCGCCGACACCAGTGGCTGCCCCTTGATAGGGTTCAATAAAGCTTGGGTGATTGTGCGATTCCATTTTGAAAGCAATTTTTTCTCCACGCCCTAAATCAACAACTCCAGCATTTTCACCAGCTTCGGTTTTGACAGTTGAATTCATGGTGCGAGCAAATTTTCGTAAATGTATTTTAGAGCTTTTGTAACTGCAGTGCTCACTCCACAAAGCTGAAAACAAAGCCCACTCAACATTCGGCGGCGCGAAAGGTTCTCGCCCCAACAATTGACAGATTTTTTGCCACTCTTGATGAGACAAACGATAATGTTTTAACAAACCAGTTAATTTTTCCATTTCAGCCTCAATCTAGAAAAAACAGACCATCGACCCCACCCATCCAATCAAACAAGGCTCGTTCTGGATGCGGCATCAATCCCGCTACATTTTTTTGTTTATTAAAAACTCCGGCGATATTTTCAACACTACCATTTGGATTGTTTTTGTATCGCAACCAAATTTGCTGATTCGCATGCAGCTCAAGCAATCCTTTTTCGTCATGAAAATATCGACCATCGCCATGAGCAATTGGCAGACTCATTTCTGCTCGAGTTTTGCTTTTCTTGTCTTTAATGAACTTGTTATTTTCAGACACAATTTCTAAATCGACCCAATCATCGATAAAACGACGACCTTGATTTTGCATCAACACACCTGGCAGCAATTGAGCTTCACATAAAATTTGAAAGCCATTGCAGATGCCAAGAACGGGACCTCCATGCGAAGCAAATTCATGCACAGATTTCATCACCGGGCTGCGCGCAGCCAGCGCACCTGAACGCAAATAATCGCCATAACTAAAACCACCAGGCAGAATCAACATTGAATAATCTTGCCATTGAAACAAATCTTGATGCCAAAGATATTGTGCCGGTTTTTTTAAAATCTCCATCCAACGCAAAATATCTTGATCACAGTTTGTTCCCGGAAAACGCAAAACTCCAACCGGCTTCATGCTAAATCCTTTCACAAAGATTGAATGTAAAAGTCTTCAATCAATGGGTGACTCAAAACTGTTTTTGCCATCTGACGAACTTTCTCTTCAGCCGCTTGTTGATTTGCTGCCGGAACTTCAATTTCAACATAACGACCCACTCGACAACGGTCGACTGTCAGATCCATATTTTTCAAAACCTGCTCGACGGCCCGACCTTGAGTATCCAAGATCACTTCGCGTGGCATCACCTTGACACCAAATTTAAACGACGGCATGAGGGAACTCCTTTTGCAAACGTTGTAGAATTTCAGAATAAAAATCTTCGACATTTCCAAGATCGCGACGGAAACGATCTTTATCCATTTTCTCTCCCGTCTTAACATCCCACAAACGGGCACAATCCGGAGAGATCTCATCAGCCAAACAAACCTCACCTGATGGCAAACGGCCGAACTCGACCTTAAAATCAATCAGCTCAATGCCGACTTTAGCAAACACTTCACTCAATGCATTACCAATCAAAACAGCAGATTTTTTTAATTGCGGGATTTCAGCTTCTTTTACAAAATTAAAAATCAACGCTTGATCATCGCTGATAAATGGATCATTGAGCTCGTCATTTTTATAATAAAACTCAACCAGTGTCCGCGGTAAAACAGTGCCCTCAGTCAGCGCAAATTTCTTAGCTGTCGACCCAGCTAATTTTCGACGAACAACAACTTCTAATGGAATGATCTCAACCTTTTTCACCAACATTTCGTGATCACTGAGATTACGAATCCAATGCGAAGGCACCCCACGCTCTTGTAACAAATGAAATAAAATAGTACTGATTTGGCAATTGATGCGTCCCTTGCCGGAAAATTCTCCTTTTTTCAGAGCATTAAAAGCCGTCAAACTGTCTTTATAATCCAGCCACAAGACATCATCGTGACCTATGACAGAAAAAATCTTTTTCGCTTTACCTTCATAAAGCAAATCTCCTTTTTTCACAGTTCCTGCATCAATCATAAAAGCTCCTTCGCTAGCTTTAGATACTCTATATCTTTAGATTCTCTAGTTTTAGATTTTCTAAAATTTTCTTAGCTTTATTAAAATCAACCAAAATCGTTTTGCAACAACCTGCTAAAGAATTCTTTTTAGAACTTCTTTGATCATTTTTTTGTGTCGTTGCCCTTTAAAAATCAATTCTACTTCTTTACTTTTTAATAACTTCTTCATTTCAGAATCATGCAAAATACGATCTTTTAAATGCTCACCCTTTTCTAAAGAGTGACACAATCTCTGCACATGGGCATAAGCAAGCTCTCGATCTAAACCTTTTTCGACCAAAGCCAACAAAACTTGCGAGCTGAAAACCTGCCCTTGTGAAAACTCAACATTTTCTAACATTCTTTCGGTGTGAATTTGCAAGCCCTCAATCAATTGCGACATTCGTGAAACAGCATAATCACACAAGATAAATGCATCTGGAAAAATAACACGCTCCACAGACGAGTGACTGATATCTCGCTCATGCCAAAGCGCTACATTCTCAAGTGCCGCCGAAGCATAAGAACGCAACAAACGAGCCGCACCCGTGATATTTTCTGCCGAAATAGGATTTTTTTTATGTGGCATTGCTGAAGAACCTTTTTGCCCCTTGCTAAAGCCTTCAGTGACCTCAGCAACTTCACTGCGCTGCAAATGTCTGAGCTCAATAGCCAATCTTTCCAAATTGGTACCAACCATTGCCAATGACAAAATCATTTCCGCGTGACGATCACGGGGAATAACTTGCGTCGCCACACTCTCTGGAACTAAATGCAAAAGTTTCGCGACTTTTTTCTCGACCTCTGGACTTTGACTTGAATATGTCCCCACCGCTCCACTGAGTTTTGCAATCGACATCTGCGACAATGCTCTCTGCACTCTTTCTTGATTGCGTTGCAGTTCAGTTAAAAACCCAGCTAATTTAAATCCAAACGTAGTAGGCTCTGCAAACATTCCATGAGTTCTGCCCACACACAAAGTGTCGACATGAGCACGGGCTTGAATTTTTAAATTTTTCTCTAACTCGCCCATACTGTGCAATAAAACATTTCCGGCTTCTATTGTTTGCAAACTAAAGGCGGTATCTAAAACATCCGAGCTGGTTAAACCAAAATGGACAAAACGACCGAACTCGCCAACGTTCTCTGCAACATTACTGACAAAGGCAATCACATCATGTTTGGTTTGTTTTTCAATCTCATGAATTCGCGGAACAGAAAATTTTGATTTCTGTGCTATCATCTGTGCTGCACGACGAGGAATGATTTTCATTTCAGCTTGGACTTTGGCAACAGCAATTTCAACTTGCAACATTTTACCAAAACGATTTTCTAAACTCCAAATCACTCCCATTTCAGGACGCGTATATCTTTCAATCACAAATCCACCTCATTTTTACGTGCTTCATTTTTTCTCTGTCTGGCTTCTTCTTTTGCCAAACGTTTTAATCTTAATTCTTCTTTATGAGCCCACCACGCCGAGACCTCTGACATAATAATGGACTGAGTGGACCACATGCCATCACAACCTAATTTCGGCCAAGTTTCAGGGCTGTCCAAGTGAACATTTTTAAATTTATTAGTTTGCCTCTGCTTGGCCGATTTTTCACCAAAAACAGGATGTCTTGTCGGCCCCAATTCTTTTGCACTGAGATTCATTTCTTGAGGCCAATCTAAAATTGAAAATTGACTGAACGGAAAACGCTGACGCATCAATCGTAATAATGCTTGTCCAATTTCTTCCATTGGTTGTTTTTGAAAACGATAAGCGATCGGCAAACGCAACCACAAATTAATTTTTTCGCTAGTTCCAGTTGCCTTTAAAGATGTCTGCAATAAATCTTTTTGCAAAACAACCATGTTAGCATGAGTACACGGTAAAAATTCATCATCTAAAATCACACAGTGTTCTGGAACTTGTTTCCACAACAAATCAGAAACTTCTGATGAGCTCGCCGACGAAGAATGCCTACGTATTTCAAACTTACTCCAAAACCATTCCGGCGCTACAATCCCTTGCGAGAACAAAGCTTCTTGTAATTTAGGCGAAAGTTTTGCGGTTTCTTGTGATGACAAACACCAAACCAATTTTTCACAATGAAAAACCTCTTGTCTTTGAATTTTAACTTCCAGACCAGATACCATTTTTTTTTCAGAAAATGACACATCATGAATCTCAGCTTGCGAATGAACCTGCAAACGCAATCCTTGTGACAAATTACGTAGCCAATCCAAAGATTTTTCTAAAGTATTAGCTTGCACTGGGCGCACATAAAATGAATCAAACAAAGGGCTTTTGGTTTGCGTTTTTTTACCTGATGACAAATCCCCTTGCCCCATGCTGTCAATCTCTGTTCGTGCCCAAGACTGAGCAAAATATGCCGGCCACTGTTTCTCAAATTGAGTTTCTATTTGCGATTCAAACTTTGCCACCCAATCATTCATAGATTGTTTTTTCAAACGAACAATTCCACCACGTAAATACTCGACACAAGAATCTGCAATACCCAAAGCTTTTTGTCTTGCCGTAAATACTGGAGAACGAAATGCCAGCGGCCCGCTCTTTAACCACAAAGAAAAACCTGTATCAATCTGCCTCAGCGAAAGCCCCTGCTGCAAGCTCTCTAGTTGCCCTTCAGAAACACTGTCGCTTTTAAAAAAACCAAATGGTCCTTCAGATTCATCTGCTGGCCATGGGCCCATTAAATGTGAAACGTCGATCAAACAAACAGGAATACCCTTACGTGCCAATTCAGCCGCAAGCCAATGACCCCTACCAAATACCGACACAATCAAAACATCAGCAGAGCTTTGCAATTCATCTTTATCCATCACGAACACTCTCTCTTGCTAAAATTAGACATAAATAATTTACGTACCAAACCTTGCTCGGTCTGCGACAATGCCAATTGCGCCGCTGACTGATCAGCAAAATCAAGCGCACAACCAAAACTTTTTTGCAAAACAATGGGCCCAGCATCCATCTCGGCGACAACCTCGTGTACTGTTGCACCCATACTCTCACCAGATTGATAGCTTTGCAAAAATCCATCTTTTCCAGGAAATTTTGGCAGCAAACTGGGATGTAAATTGTAGATTCGACCTGCCCATAAATCGACAAACTCTGGCGGCAACAAACGCATAAAACCTAATAAAAAAATTCTCTGCACCTGACGCTGGACCAACTCTTGATGCAAGCCCATCCAGTCATCTTGCTGACGAAACCATAAACAGGGAATTCCCTGACGGCGGGCGCGCAACACACCATAGGCATTTTTTCTCGAGGTCACACAAACACTGATTGGAAATTGAAAAGCCACCTCAAACAAAGCCGCCAAATTTGAACCGCGTCCTGAAATCATCACGGCCCAACGCTCTGAACTCACGCATTCCCCCGCATCACGCCCAAATCAAAAACTTGAAAAGAATTTTGCAAAATAATTTCTTTGGCGCGAGCCACATGTACGGCCGGCAAGACAATCACAAAACCAATACCACAATTCAAAGTTTTACGAATTTCATCATCACTCATTTTTGTGCGCGCTTGCACTTCTTTGAAAATCTCTGGTAACGGCCAGCTCTGCATTTCCCAACGTAAATTCTCGGGCAACACTCGCGGAATATTTTCAATACCACCACCGGTGATATGAGCCGCAGCGTGAATCTCGATATTTTGCATCAACTGTTTCATAACTTGCACATAAAGAGCCGTCGGTTCCAACAAAATTTGAACCCAACGAGAATCCCCTTTTTCAATTTCTGCGGCAAAAACCTTACGCAACAGACTGTATCCGTTGGAATGAAAACCCGAACTTGAGATTCCAAGCAAGACATCACCGGCTTGCACCAAATGTGAACCGATACGTTTGTCTTCGTCGACCACACCAACCGCAAAACCTGCACAATCAAAATCAGAGTTGTGGTAAACACCTGGCATCTCGGCTGTCTCTCCGCCAACCAAGGCACTATCAGATAAAACGCAGGCTTTTTTCACACCATTTAAAAATTGTTTAGCCGTTTTCAAATCCAACTTAGCAACCGCATAATAATCTAAAAACAAAAGCGGACGACCACCAGTGCAAATCAAATCATTCACACACATCGCCACCAAATCTTGACCAACACCATCGTAGCGAGAAAATTGCGCAGCCAATTTGACCTTAGTGCCAACACCATCTGTGCAAGTGACTAAACATGGTTTTTTCATTTCAGGAAAATCAGCGCGGAACAAAGATGCAAACCCACCAATGCCAGAAAGGACTCGATCTTGATGTGGCATTTGCTAGCTTTGTGATTCATCAGCATCAGCTTGCAGCCAATCAACCAATGCATCGCCTGCCTCAACATCAACTCCGGCTGATTTATAATTCAATACCGAGGAGTTATTTGACGAGCTCATATTTTGAGCTGAAAGTTGCTCTATATTGTCTGATTCTTTTCGATATTCACTCGAGTTTTTATATACTTGCGAAACAACAACAGCAGACTCCGAAGAACGTTTTGACAGATTTTCCGCTAGTCCATTTTTTGGACTATCTTTTGGACTATCTTTCGGTCCATCAGTTGGCCCATTTATTTGATTTCCTAATAGCGTACCTATTAGACTGTCTGACTGTCTATTTAGCAGTCCACCTGGCAGTCGTTTTGACATAAAGTCACGGACTCTTTTGATCACCACATCCCCCTTGGATCATTATCGTTCGTAACGCAAAAACATTAGCCTTTTTTTTTCAAAGGGTCCACTGCTTGGGCGCCAATAACGCGCCGATTTTTTTGTCCGCAAAAACTTGGCATCTCTAAAAAATAAATCTATCCTCTATGATTACAATGGTAAAACAAATGATATCGAAATTAGCAAAATTTTTGGACTTATCTTTAGAACTATTTTTTAAGTTATTTTTAAAATATAGCTCAGCGCTTTCTGCCCCTCTCCGTGTAGGAGCAATTTTATTCAGTTTGATTCTCACAATTGCACATAGCCCCACTGTTAACGCTGAAAACTCCAACATCAAACCTAGCTCCGAAAAAAGTTTTTACGATATCGAATTACAAGATATTAATGGCAAGAAATTTCCATTAGCACAATACCGCGGTAAAGTTTTAATGATCGTAAACACCGCCTCTGAATGCGGCTTTACACCTCAATTTAAAGATCTAGTCGATTTACAAAAAGAATTCGGCCCAATGGGCTTTCAAATTCTGGCCTTTCCAAGCAATGACTTTCACCAAGACAAAGGCAGCTCTAAAGAAAGCGAAGAGTTCGCCAAAAAGAATTATCAAATCAATTTTCCAATTTTGAATAAAGGCCATGTCGGCGGCAAAGAAACCCATGAGCTTTATCTTTATTTAAATAAACACGCACCTGGCATCCCGAATATAGTCATGTGGAATTTTGAGAAAATCCTAGTCGACAAAAACGGCAAAGTTGTTGAAAGATATAGATCAATGACCAAACCATCAGCACCTGCTGTTAGGACCTTGATCGAAAAACTGTTAAAGGATTCAAAACCATAACCAAGGGGAATTTGTGCGTAACAAAAAATATTTTTATGCTCTATTGATCAGTATTTTTGTTTGCACACATTTATTCACTCAACACGTTCAAGCTCAGGCCGAGGTCGACGACTCTTACGATCCATTTTCTGACTATAGCGATTTCGACGAAGCCTCTGACGAAGAAGCCGATATTAATTTTTTCCGCAATGGCAGATTTTTAACCGTCGGTATGAACTTGGGCATGCGTGGGTTCACTGACGAACTCAATAAAATTTATGCAGCCGCCCCAGCTTATGGCCTATTCATGTCTTATTTTTTCGATATGCGTCTGGCGACTGAAATCGGCTTTCAAACTGGTGATCATGACTTTGAAGTGCGCTCCGCCACGGATTCCATTTCAGGTAACGTTGCTATCACCATGATCAACGTCAATTTAAAATATTATTTCAACACGCAGAATGTAACTCGAGGTCTTGCCGACTTAAATCCTTATGTTGTCGGTGGATTTTCACAGGTCTACAGAACTTACTCTATCGCAGGCAACGACATCACCAGCCGCGAATCTACAGTTGGAGTAAATACCGGCCTTGGCATTGAAATCCCCATCATGCGCCGCAAAGCTTTTGTCGGCACACAGGCGACCTTTCATTATGTCAATTTTAAAGACGAAAACACCACCATGGTCAACAGCACCACCGGCACTAATTATGGCGTAAAACCAAAAGGTGACGTTTTTGATATCATGGGGATTATTGGTTTAAATTTCTAATGTACGATCCGCAGAAAATCAGCGATCTCCTCTGGGCGCAAATACAGCATTTTCTTTCTAAGCAACGCATCACCAGAGAGCAGCGGATAGAACCATTTTTTATGTTCAATAAGCCCAACTCCATAACCACGATAGATGGCGCAGAGATCGGTTTGACGTTCATATTTAGCTCTGTTTTTTTCGTCAGCAAGCATTCGAATTCCAAGCGCCAAAATCTTGGGAGAGGTCATCTTTTGATAATCCACCAAATGACAAAGCTCATGAGCTAAGATAGCAGCCAAAGCTTCGTCAGGAATTTTCTGCACAAAAATTATCTGATTAAAACCCAAGCGATACACACACCGATTCAAGAAAATTTTCCCATGACTAAGATGTGAGGTATCAAAGAAATATTCTGGATTATTGAATGTCCCCAGCCTGATTTCACAAGAATCTTGATCCAGCTCAGGAAAACTGTCGCGCAAGACTTTCTCCAGAACGCTTGCAAGTCTTTGACTTGCAAGATCGCCATCTCTATAGGTGATTCGCGCATGAGAATCAGCAGCCCATCCCTGAGAACAGAAAACAATAATAAGAAAAATTTTAACAAACATTACTCTTCACTAGAGCAAATATGAGACTCATTTTGAGTGTAGACTCCAGTATCATTATTCAAGGCCACATCAATAACTTGCTGAGATAAACTTTTAGCCAACCGAACTCTTTGATCAAAATCTTTGTATCGATATTCTGCATGAGTCATTAACAGCGAACCGTTAACGTCATAAAAGGTGATAGAACCATATACAGAAAGATGAGCGGTAACTGTTTTCCCGACCTCGACACTTCTATTATTTGTAAATGATAACAACTTATGACCATCAGCAGATTCAGTTAATTTAAAATTGGATCTAGGATTAAATTTCATTACAAATTTACTAGCATATCTAAGATTCATTGGAGAGCTTGATATCAAAAACTCAGAACCGATAACTTTCTTACTATTATCTTCAAGAACAGAACCAATGGACTGACCGATGTATTTAATACGACAAGGCCCACCCTTCAAACTTGCCACAATATTCATAGCTTCTTCATAACTGATTTCATTTCCTACTGGACCACTATCTCTTGCCGCATTTGCTTGAACCGAAGAAACCATGACTAACAATAAAGCTAAAGAACTAACAATATACTTTGAAAATGACATAAAAACTCCTTGATACCATTCCAAAAGTTGTGGGATGAATTTCCCTTTATTCAACAAAAACTTTCTTCGAGAGTTAAGTTATCAGAACAAACAGAATTTAAAATATTTTTGAAATATAAATTTCAGGCGATTGTTATATTAGAAATATAATTAGCGATCTTATTTTTGTTACTTGTGACCAAATCTTTTACAACAATCGAATTAAAATAAGATTGCAGATTCAAAACTGTCAAAAGCCAATACACTTAAAACGTTAACCATCAAAAAAGTGCAAGTTATTAGGCTGCATTCGATAACAGCGGTGCGAACGAAAAATATAATTATAAACAATGAGAACTTAACGAATCAACTCGATCACCTGAAGCAAGAAAGCCAACGCGATCACAGCCGGAGCCAACCAACGCAATACCTGTGACCAATGCGGGAACAAAGCTACGCTCTCGATTTTATTGTAATCAATGAATAGTTTTTCTTGTTCTTTTTTATTCAATCCGCGACTGATCATCCAGGCCACACCTAAGGCAATCAAAGGTAAACAAACATTGATTAAAATGCTGTCCAAAATTTCCAATATTGATTTACCTGCTAAAAACTTGATTTTCACAAAGGTCGTTGAGGACAACGCTGGAAACAACCCCAAGAACAAAGCACAAACGGCCGTACTCCAGGCAGCAACTGTTCTTGATATTTTTGCACTATCCACCAGATTAGAGACAATAACCTCTAACAATCCAATACTGGCCCCCAATGCCGCCAAATAAAGACACACAAAGAAGGCAAAACCAAATAAACCGCCCCAGGCCCCACCGGCAGTCGATTGCAGTAAGAACTTGGGTAAAACCTCAAACAACAGCCCTGGATCTGTCGAGGTCACCTGAGAGGCTTGTAAAACAATTGGAAACAACAACAAACCGGCCAGCAACGACAGCACCGTATCCAAGATCGCCACACGAAAACCTGCAGTAGGAATATGCTCGCCCTGTTTCATATAACTGCCAAAGGTCACCATACTGCCAAAACCTACACTCAAGGTAAAACAAACGTGACCTATGGCATGCAATGGACTTGATAATTTAAGTTTTGCAAAATCAGGATAAAATAAAAATCGAACGGCATCGCCAGCCGTCGCCAAAGACAAGGACTTGATCATCAAAACAACCAATAAAAAAGCAAATAACGGCATGGTTGCACCAATCCATTTTTCAACGCCCTCTTGCACGCCTTTAAGCACCACCACAACAGCAATCAACAAATGAACACTGGCAAGCCCCATCTGCAACCAACCATTAGCCAATAGCAATTCTAATTGCCCCTGACCCAAATGCACTTGAGAAACTTCGGCACCGGAAATAGCAATCGAAGCCCCGCCTGAAAAAAGACCCGTTAAAAAACCAGATAAAGATAAAAATATATGAGTTAAAAATTGAGTGCAAAAATGCAAAACCCAACCACTAATCACTGCGTAATAAGATAAAACTACAAAACTCATGAGAACGGAAAATCGGCCAATCCAAATAAATTTTTTCTTTTGCGAGCCATCCAAAATCGCTGCCGCAGATAAGATTGATTTTCCAGTGGAACGCCCAAGCATCAGCTCACCAATCATCAATGGCAAACCAAGCATCAAAGCAAACAGAACATACATCAAAACAAAGGCGCCCCCACCATTTTCACTGACAACATAGGGGAAACGCCAAAGATTGCCCAGCCCGCAGGCTGAGCCAATTGCCGCAAGATAAAAGCCAAAACGCGTGGTCCACGCGCCTCGTCGTTTAGACACGTCGGCCCTCACTGCGACTCTTCATAACGAAAATCCGCAACGGAACACCTTCTAAATGAAAACGCTCTTTCATGTTTTTAATTAAAAATCTTCGATAAGAATTATCAACACCATCCGGATGATTTGCAAAAGCAATAAATGCAGGTGGCTTTTGCGTCGTTTGAGTTAAATAATAAAATTTAACGTTGCTGATACCCCAAACCGGAGCTGGAGCTTTACGAATCGTTTCAAAAAAGAAATCATTCAAATCTGAAGTTGAAATCCGCATGTTGATTTTTTCGCTGATCTGCTCAATCTTATCCAACATATCTTCAACACCGTATCCGGTCTCAGCCGAAGTAAACACCACAGGCACATCAATAAAAAAGTGAAAAACTTTTTCCATTTGTGCCTTAAAAGTTTGGCGATACTCTGGAATCTGCTGACGACCAAGGTCCGATTTATTAGCAACAACAATAACACCCTTATGATCATCCAAAATGGATTCCATAATTTTAGCATCTTGCTCGGTCGGACCAATGGTTCCATCAATCATCAACAAGATCAAATCCGCTCTACGAATAGATTCATGGGATTTAAAAGCCGCGATGATCTCAACATCTTCTTCACGTTTAGCACTGCGACGCAAACCCGCCGTATCCACTAAAATATATTTTTTATCGTTATAAACAAACGGCGTATCCACAGCGTCAACAGTCGTACCGGCAATGTCTGAAACCAACATGCGTTTTTGCCCTAACAATGTATTCACCATTGAGCTCTTACCAACATTTGGTTTACCCACAATCGCCACACGAATGCCTTCACGCAAAACAGAAACTTGTTCTGGAAGATTTTTATGAAGCCACTCTAAAATTTCAGAAATTCCTCGGCGTTGTTCAAAGCTTGTTGCCAATACATCATGACCAAATTCATAAAACTCTGCCTTTAAAACATCTTCTTCATGAACACGATCTACTTTATTCACAACAATCAGAAAAGGTTTTTCAGTCATCTGAGCAATACGAATAATCTCACGATCCTCAGGAATCATCCCTGCTCGACCATCCATCACCACAATCAAAAAATCCACGGTCGACAAAAAATCTGTCACTTGCTCGCGAATCATTTGTGAAAACGTATCATGTGCTTCTGTGATACCACCGGTATCAATCACATCAAAAGATTTTCCCCAAACCTCGCATGGTTCAATGATAATATCTCTGGTCACACCTGGCTGATTTTTAACCACAGACTTACGTGAGCTTGTTAAAATATTAAACAGCGTGGATTTGCCAACATTGGGACGACCAACGATAGCAACCTTAGGCATAATGGTAACTTCATTTACGTTCGATGACATAACCAAGCTCCTTCATTAAATTTTTATTTTCATACCAATTATCACGAACACTGACTTCAAGACTTAAGAAAACTTTGGTGCCAAGCATTTTTTCTAAACTCATTCTGGCACGAGTTCCAATCTCTTTAATCACCGAGGCTTTTTTCCCAATCAAAATTGGTTTCTGACTGTCTTTGCCAACCAAAATTTCGGCATAAATCTTTGGTAAATTCGGATTGCTCTCATCATATTTTTGCATACGCACTGCAATTTGGTATGGAATTTCGTGATGTAAAATCTCGAAACATTGCTCACGCACAATCTCAGTCACCAATTCCTTCATTGTATGCGGAGTAAACAATTCTACATCATACAAAGGTTTTGGCGACACTGGCAGTTGTTGCAGAGCCAATTCCTCGATCTGAGTTCGCACATCTTTCAATTCATTCGCACTCCACTGATTCGAGTACTCTATGACCGTTAGACAATTCTTATGTAACGTACACATGTCTTTTATTAATTGTCGACGGTGAGCATATTGAATCAAATCAACTTTGGTAATCACGGCGAACCATTTTTTGCCGCTCTCTTCGACCATTTTAATGACTTGCTCAGCGTCTTCTTTGTCTTTAGCGTCTACTGCCAAAACAACCATGATCAAATCTGATTGCTGCATTACATCTAGAGCTTCCAAAGCCAAAAAGCCATTCAGGCCTTCTTTTGCGCGCAATATTCCGGGAGCATCGACAAAAATAATTTGTCCTTTGCTGTTGTTCACAATACCCATCATACGACGACGAGTTGTTTGTGGTTTTGCTGTCACAATTGATACTTTTTCCTGAACCAAAACGTTCATCAACGATGATTTGCCCGCATTGGGCTGGCCTATCAAGCCAACAAAACCAGCTTTATATACATTTTTATTTTCAATAACATTATCCATTAAGTCTCCTGATATAACCTTCTTTTAAAATCTGTTCCCATTTTACCAATGTCAGACGGGCCGCTTCTTGTTCTGCTATTTTTTTACTGCGACCAATTCCACGGCTGACCTCTTGCCCTTGCAAGG
>JACCDN010827125.1_pt1 | contig 24498 bp, 24 predicted proteins | sample 7441691 | NCBI WGS metagenome assembly JACCDN01 (sample SAMN15323439, study PRJNA562643) | freshwater metagenome | isolation source: river surface water | place: USA:Blue River Watershed | collected 2017-08-16 | reverse complement strand
GTTCGGATTCGGGTGGTGCGTCGACAGGCGGCTCTTCGATGGGCGGCTCATCCGGCGAGTCATCGGGTGGCGCGATGGGTGGATCATCACCGGGCAGTCCGTCGGGCAGCAGCGGCGGCAGCAGCGGTAGCTCCAGCAATGGGATGGGCGGCGGCTCCTCAGGCGGCTCGCGATGAGGCACCTGATCCGTCGCGTCATTCATCAGGCTGACGGATTGAACGACGCATGCTGCATGTGCTGATCGTCGATGATGACAGTGACTCGGCTGGTTTGCTGGCTGAACTGGCCCAGTCCGAATCCTATGAGGCCTCGGTGGCTGTCAGCACCAGCCACGCGCGGCTGCAATGCGAGCTGAGGCCGCCTGATCTCGTGTTCTTGAGCCAGACGATGAGCGAAGGCGCGCTCAGCGATTGGGAAGAGATCGCCCCGCCGGCGTCTTGCGAGGTGATCCTGATGGGCATCGCACCCGCCGCGGAGCAGATCGTCGAGGCCTTTCGGCGGGGCGCACGGGATTTCCTGTTCAAGCCGATTGATGCCGGGCGTGTGCGACAGCTGCTTCGGCAGCGGTACGCCCGTCTGGCCGATGACAACGGCCGCAGCGACATTCGCATCGACGGTCGCGCCGACAGCCAGCCCTCATCGCGTGCGTCCGGTGCGCCCGGTGTGCAGAGTTCACCGGGGTCGCGGTCAGTGACGGCACCCGGACTGCTCGGCGAGTCCGCAGCGATGATCACTCTCCGGCATCAGCTCGAGCGCGTTGCACCCACCGAGGCCAGCGTGCTGCTGTTGGGCGAGAGCGGTACGGGCAAGGAGCTGGTCGCGCAGACCATTCACTGTCACAGCGCGCGCCGTCGTCAGCCGTTCCTGCCGGTGAACTGCGGCGCCATTTCACCTCAGCTGATCGAGAGCGAGATCTTCGGTCACGAGAAAGGCAGTTTCACCGGCGCCGACCGGCAGCACAAAGGCTATTTCGAGCGCGCCTCAGGCGGCACGCTCTTTCTCGACGAAGTGGTCGAGATGCCGATCGAGCTGCAGGTCAAGCTGTTGCGGGTGCTGGAGACAGGTACCTTCATGCGCATTGGCAGCAATCAGGAGCTGCATACTGACGTGCGCATCGTCGCCGCCACTAACCGCGATCCGGAGCAGGCGATCGCCGAGGGTCGGCTGCGGCTCGATCTGTATCACCGGCTGAATGTCTTCCCGCTGCGCGTGCCGCCGCTGCGCGAGCGCGGAAATGACATCGACTTGCTGGCACAGCATTTTCTCGATGAATTGAATGCCGCACAGGGAACCCGCAAGCGCATCGCGCCTGCCACGCAGGCCGGCCTGAAGCATTATTCATGGCCGGGCAATGTGCGCGAGCTGAGAAATGTCGTGCAGCGCGCGTACATCCTTGCCGATGAACTGGTCGATATTCTGCCGCCGGATCATGGTCTGACGCGGGCGGGAAGTACCGCGCTCACGCTGGCGATCCCGGTGGGTACCTCGCTGGCCGACGTGGATCGGCAGCTGATCTTCGCCACCCTCGATTTGTGCGACGGCGTGAAGAAGCGTGCCGCCGATCTGCTCGGCATCAGCCTGAAAACACTGTACAACCGGCTTGAAGAATACAGTGCCACCAGCGCCTCGCCCGGCAAGGGACTCACGCTGCTGGATCGCGGCAAGACCGTACCGGGCGCCTTGTGCATGCCGGGCCGCGATGGCGGCATGCTCAATTAACTTCCGGTGAGAGCGCATGCGGTACAGCCGGTGCTTCAAGGTTTGCTGGCCGTCAGCGGCCTGAGCCTGTGTTGACGCTCGATCTTGCCGCCGTCTTCGGGCTGACGACGCCGGTACTGGAAATCCTCGTGCGCGCCACGGCGATCTACTGGTTCCTGTTCATCGTGTTCCGCTTTGTGGTGAGGCGCGACGTGGGCTCGGTGGGCATTGCCGATATCCTGATCCTCGTGATTGTCGCGGACGCCTCGCAGAATGCGCTGGCCGGCGAATACACCTCGGTCACGGATGGCATGATCCTCGTCTCGACACTGATCGGCTGGAACATGCTGCTCGACTGGCTGGCCTTTCGCTTCCCCGTATTTCGCCGCTTTGCTGAGCCGACCAGCCTGCTGCTGGTGAAAAACGGTCAGCTGCAAAGAAAAAACATGCGCCGCGAATTCATCACCGAAGAGGAACTGTGGATCAAGCTCAGAGAAGAAGGCATCGAGCGGCTCGATCAGGTCAGGGCCATGTATCTGGAGCCGGATGGTGGCTTCAGCGTACTCCGTGCGCCCGGTAGTGCCGACTAGGCGGTAGGTTTTACAAAACGATCAGAAATTATTTCAATGGGTGTGTGCCTCAGTTTCCCCCAGCAAGTCGATGACGGCTCTGATGAGCTGTGCGGGCAGGATACCCTCCATGCACGCATGATGCGCTTGCGGGCAGCGGCTGCAGTAGCAGGGCGCGCAGGGTACCGGATTGAACAGCACCCGGCTCGGCACTTGCCAGGGCGTGTGCTGAGGATTGGTGAGCGCATACGGCACGACAACCGGTGTCTGCATCGCGGCAGCAAGATGCGCCGGTGCGCTGTTGTTGGCGATGAGCAGCCTCGCCTTGCCGATCAGTGCGGCCAGTGCGCCAAAGCCGAGCGGCTGCACGATACCTGCACAGGCCTTGCCTGCACACTGATGCAAGCGGTGCAGTGCAGGCTGTTCCAGTTCGCCGCCGGCAAGCACGAGTGGCAGGCGCGTGACGCGTGGCAGTTCAGCGGCCACGACCTGTAAATATTCGAGCGGATAGCGGCGCGATGCGGCTGTGGCGCCCGGATGCAGCAGCAGAAAAGGCTGTTCCCTGCCCAGACCCAGTCGCACCAGCGCGTCCTCTGCCGCCTGACGCTCGTCCGCGGTCACCGTCAGGCGAAGTGGATTCTCACGTGGGCCGCCATGAGGACCGCTATGACGCTCACCGTGGCGCACCTCAGAGCGAGCATCCTCCGCATCCTTCGTGAGTGCGCCAACGAGATCGAGCTGGCGCTGGACTTCATGCCGGGTCAGGCTGTCCGGTTCTGTCTCAGGCAGCCAGTCGCTGATCAGCTGATAAGGATTCTCCCGGCAATAGGCGAGCTGCCGGGGAATCTCGGCCAGATGGCAGAGCATGGCGGCCGGCAGCGGGCTCTGGCTGTAGCTGTGCATGATCACTGCGCCATCAAAGGCCTGTTCGCGCAGCTGCTGCGCGATTGCGACACTGGCGCGGGCCGATGTGGCTGCACTGGCTTTCATCCAGGGCGGATCGAAGCAGATCACCTGACGCACGGCGGAAGAGCGTGTTCCCACCAGCGCTCCGGCAGACGAGGTGAGCAACGACAGCGTAAATCCCGCCTGTGCGAGTGCATGCAGCGCCGGTGTGCACATCAGCAGGTCGCCGCTGGCGTCCAGCCGGATCACCAGCAAGCGGGCATGCGCGGGCCAGCGCCGTTTCATGCACAGGTCGGAGCGACAGGTGAGTGGGCAGAGCGCTCGATGATCTGCTCAGCGGCTTCCTGCAGGCTGCGCACGATGCCCTCCGGAGTGCGATGCACGCCGCGCTGCCATTGGGTCTCGTTGCCATTGTCGATCAGCACGGCGCGGCAACCCGCACGATGGCCTGCCTCGATATCGTCCAGTATGTCGCCGATCATCCAGCTGCGCGCCAGCGACAGCCGATGCTCGCGGGCCGCACGTAACAGCAGGCCGGGTGCCGGCTTGCGGCAGTCGCACGCACGCACCAGCGCGGTGATGCGCCCCTCGGTCGAGTGCGGGCAGTAGTAGAAACCGTCCAGCAGTGGCGAGACCGGTGCGGCGCTGTCCTGGTCGCCCAGCAGACGGACCATGTGCGCATACGCCTGATGCAGCTGTGCCTCGCTGATCAGGCCTCTGGCCACGCCCGCCTGATTGGAAATGACGAACAGACGAAATCCATGCTGTCGCAGCAGGGCGAGCGCACCCGCGGCGCCCGGTGTCAGCCGGATCTTCGCCGGATCGGCATTGAAAGGCACATCCTCGACCAGCGTGCCATCCTTGTCGATGAAGACGGCGGGCGCACACGAGGCAAACTGACCGGGCGGGTTGGCCACGCCCTGCTCAGCGTGTGCCCGGCGTTGCATGCCAGGGTCTGCTCACGGGGACGTTCACCCGCTTATTCAACAACACCGACCTGCACCATGTCATGGCCATGAGGTCTCGCTCATGGGCAGCACGGTCACTTCGGGCACCACGGTGCGCGGTGGCAGTTGCAGCAGCTGGCTGATCGCCAGTGCGACGTGGCCGGGTTCTTGCAGGGTGCTGCGATCAATGTCCGGGAAACGCTCCAGAATGAACGGGGTGGCCATGCCGCCGCACACCACGGCCATGACCTTGATGCCCGCCGGGCGCAATTCCGCATGCAGCGCATGCGACAGCCCGAGCAGGCCTGTCTTGCTCGCATGATAGGCGCAGGCATTCGGCCACGCCCGTTTGGCTGCGGTCGATGCAATGTTCACGATCGTGCCGTCGCCTTGTCCCATCATGTGCCGTGCGGCGGCACGCGCCATCAGGAAGGGGCCATGCAGGTTGGTGCGCAGCACACGCTCCCACTGCGCAACCTCGATCTCGCACAGGCTGCAGGTCACGTCCATGCCGGCGTTATTGATCAGCACATCGATCTTTCCGAACGCAGCAATCGTTTTGTGCACCGCGTTCTCGGCATCATCGGAAAAGCCTACATCGCAATGCACGGCGCTCACCCGGTAGCCGAGATCGGACAGCCGCGCGAGCTGTTGTTCCTTCCGGGCGTCATGGATATCGGCCAGCATCACCGACGCACCTTCTGCCGCCAGATGTTCCGACAGCACCGCACCAAGGCCGCTGCCAGCTCCCGTGATGAGAATGGATTTTCCTTTGATGGACGATAACGTGGACAGACTCATGCTTGCGCCTCCCGAGCAATGGGGTCTGCGGGTCTAGCAATTCACGTGCCGCATTTCATTCCAGCGACAGGCACGCTTGCTGCTTTAGTCCTCCCGTTCATCTGTAGCGCTGTGATACCTACCGGGCAGCGCTGCATTCCCTCAGTTCTGTTGCAGGAGACACCTATGTGGATCAAATTTATTTCGGTGCCCTTCGTCGCACTGGCGCTGCTGAGTGCCGGTTGTGAGAGCCTGGGCAATCTCGGCAGCAGCGGCGGCTCACAAGTGCAGACGCAGCCGATTGCCAGCAATGTCAATGGCACAGGAACGATACAGGCCGTTGAAGTCGTGCCGCGCTCGCAGGGACTCGGGCTGGGAACACTGGCAGGTGCTGCGATCGGTGGTGTTCTCGGTCATCAGGTCGGGGGAGGTACGGGCAAGACCGTGTCTACCGTCGCCGGAGCGGCAGGAGGAGCGTATGTCGGCCATGAAATGGAAAAACGTCGCCGTAGCGATAACCAGATTTACAAAGTGACGATACGCATGGATGACGGTACGACACAGTCATTTGCCCAGGAGGCCGAGCCAACCATCCGGCAAGGGGACCGCGTGACGATCACCAATGGCGTACTGTCGAAGCTCTGACATTTCTACTGATTCGATCCAGCAAGGAGACGTTGATGGCAACCTTACACCTAGAAAGTGGCGCGAACTATCCGGGCAGCACGCTCATCACTCAGGAAAACATCATGCGGCGCCCGTTGTTCACCGCCATCCGCTGGGGCGCTGTATTGGCCGGCGTGGCGGTGGGCATCTCCGTGCAGCTGGTGCTGACGCTGCTGGGTATTGCCAGCGGATTGTCGCTGACCAGCGTCTCGACCGGTGAAGCCCCCGGCATGGGTGCGATGATCTGGGCCGGCCTGTCGATGCTGATCGCGGCACTGGTCGGCGCGTATGTGGCAGGGCGCATGTCGGGGCTCAAGCGCAAGACGGACGGCATGCTGCATGGCGTGGTGTCATGGGCCGTGACGACCCTGCTGTTCGTGGTGCTGGCCACCTCGGCTGGCGGTTCGCTGCTCTCAGGACTGTTCTCTGGCCTGAGTCAGGGAGCCAGCACCATGACGCAGTCGGGGGGGGGCATCACGGCGATGCTCAATCGTCAGCTGGGTACCAATGTGAATGCCCAGGACATGCGCACCGTGCAGGATCACATCGCCGCCGGCCGGCGGGATCAGGCGATCGACTACATGGCCAGCAACATGGGCGTGCAGCGCGACCGTGCATCCACCATCGTCGATCAGGCGCTGATTCTCTCGGGCTCGCCCGAGCAGGCATCGCCCGCAGGACGGGCCGCTGCCGATCGCGCGGTCAGGGGGGCGAGCACCGCCGCGTGGACGGTGTTTGGCGCGGTCGCCATCTCACTGGCCTTGTCCTTTCTGGGCGGGGCCTTGGGTGCGATGGGTGCGCGCCGCACGACCTGGAATGAACATGTCGAAGGCGGGACGACCACGACCGGGGCACAGCCGGGACTGAGCCGCTGATGCACTGATTCAGCCCTATCAGAGGGCTGGCCGTCCTGAACCTCCGGCATACCGTCACGGTCAGAGTCATCACCAGCACCGGTGTTGAAAAGGACAGGACGATGCTCAGAACTTTCGATGGCGGCACCCCTGCGGGGGGAGCACGCGGGCGCAAGCGGTTTGCCTGCATGGCCGCCGGGCAGTCGTCTGCGACCGAGCTGTTTCGTTCCTGTCCGGTGGTCACGGCGGTCGGGCAGATGCTGGGCCGCGTGCGTTCGGTGCTGGTCGATGTACGCAGCCGTCAGCTGCGTTATGTGGTGGTCGCTCCCCATCAGGGCAAGGCGCCGATTGTCATTCCCTGGCAGGCACTGTATTTCGATTCGACACGCGTGAGGCTGGTCTACTACACGTTCAGTTAGCCCGCCACCTCGGTCAGCAGCTTGTCCCAGTCTGCGGCAAAGCGCGCGATCGAGAAGCGCTCCAGCGCCAGCGCGCGTGCCTGCTGGCCGAGGCGCGCAGCCAGTGCAGGCTCGCGCAGCAGCAACTGCATGTCATCGATCAGCGTCTGCGGGTTCGTGCCGGTGAATCCGTGCACGCCATGCTGGATCAGGGTCGGCATCTCCGTCGTCGCCAGTGCGACGACCGGCATGCCCATCATCATTCCCTCTAGCACCGACAAGCCGAGGCTGGTGTACCGCGCCGGATGAAACAGGAAGCGGTAGCGGGCGCACAGCGATGGCATCGCCTGCAGCGGCAGTTCGCCAAGACCGCCGAGTGCATCGCTGCCCATCCCGAGCAGATCCAGTGGTACCGACCGCCGGGCGTGGTCGAAAATATCCGCGCCCAGCCGGCGTCCGCGCTGCGCAAGATGATTGATCACGCTGATGCCGCGCGCAAGTTCGCCTGTCCAGTGCTGATCAGGGCAGGGCACACCATGCTCGATCACGCGCACCGGCGTACGGCCGTTGTCCCACATCAGCGCATTGAAGTCCGTCACGTGGACGATCAGCATCGATGGATCATCGACCAGATGCCGGGTGTCGGTCGGATGTTCGCGCGGCGGATCATGTTCGACATAGATCGCCGGCAGCCTTTGCTGCGCCTCATCCAGCACATGGTGCCGGTCATCCAGATACTGCGGATCGTCCTGATACAGCACCACATCGAAACGACGGCCGTGCAATGAACCGACCGGCTGATCGTGCACATTGTCGCCCCAAGGAATGCTGCCGCAGCGGCCGCCATACCCCGCTGGCCGGCCGGGACGCGAGATCAGATGGAAATCATGGGGCGCATGGCTCAAGTAGTACAGGTAACTGCCATGGGTATTCCAGGTGAGTATCTTCAGTCGGCGCATCCCGCATCAGTGCAAGCTTCATTCCACCGTCTCAGAGCGTGCCCGTCACCAACGCCTGTTGCGCATCGCGCAGCTGCACTCGCCACAGCTCCGCATACAGCCCATTTTTTTCCATCAGCTGCACATGATTGCCTTGCTCAGCCAGTCGGCCTCGTTCCATCACCAGTATCTGATCCGCATGAACCACGGTCGACAGCCGGTGCGCAATGACGAGGGTCGAGCGATTGCGGGAAAGCCGTTGCAGTTCTTCCTGTATCGCCCGCTCTGACTGGGAGTCCAGTGCAGACGTCGCCTCATCGAAAATCAGGATAGGCGGATTCTTCAGCATGGCGCGGGCGATCGCGATCCGCTGGCGCTCGCCTCCGGACAGCTTGGCGCCACGCTCGCCGACCTCGGTCTCGTATTGCTCAGGCAGGGATTCGATCACGTCATGCACATGGGCGGCGCGCGCCGCCTCCATGATCTCGTCCCGGCTCGCGCCGGGTCGGCCATAACCGATGTTGTAGGCAATCGAGTCATTGAACAGGCTGGTGTCCTGCGGCACCACGCCGATCCGTTGTCGCAGGCTGCGCACGCTGACCTGCCGGATATCCTGTCCGTCGATCAGGATGCATCCGCCGGTCGGCTCATAAAAGCGCAGCAGCAGGCGCGCCAGCGTGGACTTGCCGGAGCCGCTGCCGCCGACCACAGCCACCGTCTTCCCCGGAGGGATGACAAAGCTCACGTCTCGCAGCACCTCGCGATCCGGCTCGTAGGCAAAGCTCACATGGCGAAACTCGACACGGGCGGCAACGAGCCGGAGTTCAGGCGCGGACACCTGTTCCCGAAACTCCGGGCGTTCCTGCAGCAGCTCGCGCATGATCTCGATATTGATCATCGCGTCCCGCGCTTCCCGGTAAACGAAGCCCAGCGCATTCAGCGGCAGGCAGATCTGCAGCATGAATGCATTGATCAGCACCATGTCACCGACCGTCATCCGGCGCGCCATCACATCAGCACCGGCCAGCAGCATGACAGCGGCCACGCCGGCGGCGATCACGGCGCTCTGTCCGACATGCAGCCGGAACAGCGCCCACTGATTGTCATAGGCGGCGCCGCGCCAGTGCTGCATGATGCCTTCGAAGCGGCGCACTTCCATCGCTTCATTGGTAAAGGTGCGCACCACCTCTGCGTTGATCAGGCTGTCGGCCAGCCGGCCCTTGGCATCACTGTCGAGCCGGTTCACCCGGCGCTGGTGTATCGCGCGACGCGCCGTGAACTGCAGCGTGAAGCCGGTGTACAGCACGAACGTAACCGCGATGATCAGCGTGTAGCCGACACTGTAGCGGTCGAACATCACGGCCAGCACCAGCAAGATCTCGACGATGGTCGGCACCAGCGTGAACAGTGCGACGCCCAGCAGGAAGGCCATGCCGGCAGTGCCGCGATCGATCTCGGGCAGCAGTCCGCCGATGCGTCGGCGCGAATGGAAGCGGGGCCCGAGGTTGTGCAGATGGGCAAAGATCTTTTGCGCGAAACTGGCGACGGCGGTCTGTGTCACTCGCGAGAACACCAGATCCCGCAGCTCATTGAACAAAGTGCTGGCAAAGCGCAGCAGCGCATAGCCTGCCAGCAGCACGACGGGCAACAAGGCCAGTTGTTCCGGACGCGACAGTGCATCGACGATCATTTTCAGCACCAGCGGGACAGCGACGTTCGCAACCTTGGCGATGATCAGGAAGAGCAGCGCAAGACCGACTCGCCAGCGGTAGCGAGCGATCAACTGCCAGATGTCGTGAAGGAGCTTTGGCGATTCGCTGAAAGAAGCTGACATGCCTGCAGGCCCGTGTGCGTTCTGGTGTGATGGCACCGCATTCATTTGGTTCGGCAGGTGGCTGCGGAACCGCCTTTCCGCAGGGCGATCAGAAACTCACGGGAGGGCAAGGGATGACAGCACATCAGTGGGCCCGCGCCGCTGTCGCGGCAGCTTGCCTGCCCGTGAAGGAACCCACCGTTCAGACACCAGGAGACATCAGCATGGCGCAGATCAGACACAGCATCGAGATTAACGTGCCGCTACGGGCGGCCTATAACCAGTGGACGCAGTTCGAGGATTTTCCGCGTTTCATGGAAGGCGTTCAGGAAGTCGAGCAGCGTGATGATGCCCACCTTCACTGGCGCGCCGAGCGTCACGGGCAGTCAGTCGAATGGGATTCCGAGATCACCCATCAGGTACCCGACCAGCTGATCGCCTGGCGCGATGTCGATGGGCCGGGCAATCATGGCAGCATCCAGTTCCATCCGGTACGTGAGGATCAGACACGGATCGAACTGACCGTGGATCTGGCAGCAAAATCCGGTGGACAGCCCGCGCATGAGGAAGAGACCCGGCAGCGCATCGGCGACGACTTGCGTCGGTTCAAGCAGATGCTCGAGACCCAGGGGCAGGAGAGCGGTTCATGGCGGGGCGAGATACATGAGGCCCGCGTGCAGCGCCCTTCCGATACGACACGCAGCAGCAGTGGAGGGGATGCGGCGGGCAGGGACATCGAGATATAACGATCATCTGTCGCTGCCGGTCCCGCACGCATTTTTTACCGAGGCAGGCAGTCATTACACGGCAGGAGACGCGCGACCGCCAGTCATGACCTTGCTGACGGACGCCTGCGAATCATGTCTGCGAACCACGTCTGCGAAAGGCTGAGCAGGAGGCCTGACCGTGTCGCATGCAGCGTGCAGCGTGCATTCCCACGCTGTCGCGCCTGTCTTTCCTCAGCCGCTGCGCGGGAATGGGACTTGCAAGGTGCCCGAAGTTGGCCTGCCGGGTCGTCTTCGGGGAAGCTCATGCAGAGAATTGCGCTGATCAGTGAGCATGCGTCTCCACTGGCGGCACCCGGGGGCATTGATAGCGGCGGCCAGAATGTATACGTCGCGCATGTGGCGCGGCAGCTGACCCGCTACGGATACCTGATCGACGTTTATACCCGACGCGATTCCTCTTCGCTGCCGGAGGTGCTGGACTGGTATCCCGGGGTTCGGGTGATCCATGTGCCGGCCGGCCCGGCCGTGCCGCTGTCCAAGGAAGTGCTGCTGCCTCACATGGACGCCTTTGCTGACTTCGTCTGCACCTTCATGCGCGACCACCAGCTGCGCTATCAGCTCGCCCACGCGAATTTTTTCATGTCGGGTCTCGTGGCATTGCAAATGAAGCGCACGTTTGGCGTGCCTTTCGTGATCACTTTCCATGCGCTGGGACGCGTGCGCCGGCTGTGCCAGGGCGAGGCGGACGGATTTCCTGATCAACGCTTCGAGATCGAGGAACTCCTGATGCGCGAGGCGGCGCAGGTGATCGCCGAGTGTGATCAGGACGTGCGCGACATGACCACGCTGTATCAGGCACGCCGGAAGAACATCAGCATCGTGCCCTGCGGATTCGATCCGGGAGAGTTCTGGCCGGTGCGTGCGAGCGCTCGCCGGCGGATGAGGCTGTCGTCCTCGACATTTCTGGTACTGCAGCTCGGGCGCATGGTGCCCCGCAAGGGCATTGATAACGTGATCTGTGCGCTGGCCCTGTTGCGAGAGCAGCAGGGTACCGATGCACACCTGATGATCGTCGGCGGCGAGCGCCCGCAGCGCGATGACCGCGATACTGAGGATAGTGACGTCGGGAACAGCACCAGCGAGGCCGCAGACCGCCTCAGTGCGGCACTGGCCGAGCGCCAGCGACTGGCGGCGCTGGCCCGTGCGCTCGGTGTGGAGGATCGTGTCAGCTTTCCGGGGCCTCAGCCGCGCGAGGCACTGCGCGAGTTTTACAGCGCCGCCGATGTGTTCGTGACGACGCCCTGGTATGAACCCTTCGGCATTACGCCGCTGGAAGCGATGGCCTGCGCGACCCCCGTGATCGGCAGCGATGTCGGCGGCATACGCTCCACCGTGGTCAGCGGTCAGACGGGCTACCTGGTGCCGCCGAGAGATCCGCTCGCGCTGGCATCACGACTGGCGGTGCTCTGCAAGGACCCGCAGCTCGCGCGACGCATGGGCTGGAACGGCCTGCGCCGCGCACACCGTCATTTCACCTGGCAACGCGTGGCTGAGCAACTGGCGGGCGTGTATGAATCCATCGGCCGGGACGCGATGCAGCGTGTGCTCATTGGTCTGGGCGCGTCGGAGACACTGGACACTGATGGCGGCAGAACAGAGGACAATGCGTGGGCGGTGGCAGGATTCGTTCACGCCACCCGTGCCGGTGCCAACTCCGGGAGCGCGCCATGAGCTTGTGGCCAATCAGGGTTCGGCCAATGAGGTTGCGACCCGCCGCCGCGCGCGCGATCAGCCTGTTGTTGCTGGCGGGATTGCCCGCCTTTTTGCTCTGGCCTGTATTCAGTGCGTCACCGGCCAGCGTCGGCGCCCGCTATATGGTGGCGGCGATCTATCGTTATCCGTCGGGACAGCTGCCCCACTGCGGACAGTTCGCGCAGCGCGCGGGTGTCACTGCGCAGGCGATCATCAGGCACCGGCCTGTGGCCTGCCGGAGCGATGCGAGGCAACGGATGATCTGAATGCAGCACAAGCCGCATTCGCTTCAGCATCACATGCGGTTTTGCGTGCCCTGTGCGGCATCCTGCACGCGTTCGCCACCGCGCTCCACGTCCTTGCCGAAACCTTTCATGGTGTTGCAGCCGGTGAGTGTCATCGCAAAGAGCATCATGGCGACCAATGACAATGCGTGCCTCATGGGGTTGCCTTTCATCGCTTTTCCTTTCATTGAATCGACCGTGAACGCGAACGATCAGGTGACCGCTCGCCCCGATGCTGCATCCACTGCCAGCCCATGCCCGCGATGCGTCCGAGGGCTTTCATCGTGGCGGGGTTGCGCAGCAGCAGCGCTGCGGATGTGATCAGTGCGCGCGCGATGCCTTCGGTGGGCGCCGTCGGTTGCCGGCGCTCTTGCGGGACAGGATAGGTGGCGCTGACAGCCTGCCGGCGTTGCCTGTCCGAGCGTGCGCTCCACCAGCGCGGCGCCGCCCAGACCAGCAGCGCGACGCCGGCTGCTACGGCCACCGGATGCCGGATCAGCAAGCCCATCGTCCGGCTCCGGGGAAAGCCGGTCGAATGCAGCGACGAGGTCGTGCCGGTCGGCAGCGGCTTGCGCGCATGACGGGTCGTCTCGCTGCTCAGCATGCGCCGGTATACGGCGCGGCTGGCCTCGATCTGCGCCAGCAGTGCGCTGCGTTCTTCTTCGAGTGAAGGTTTCACAGGTTCTCCCTGAGCAGCGCGACATCACGCCGGAATTCTGCGCGCAGGGACTCCAGCGCCGCAGTGCGGGTGGCATGACGCCGGGCCATGGCGACAGCGATACCGGCAGCGCCGATGTAGAGCGCCACGACGAACCAGGCGGCCAGTCCCCGGAAATCACTGTCCCAGAAACTGACGATGATCGCGATGCCGATAAACAGCAGTGCGAACAGCATGAACAGCGCCGCCGCGAGATAGCCGATCAGCTGCACGCCAATCTCCCGGCCCTGCAGCTTCATTTCCACGCGCAGCAGCGCCAGATAGTCGCCCAGACGGTCCAGCACCATGAACGACAATTGCTTTGATTTACGCAGAGCCTCAAGCACAGTGATCTCCGTGGCCGCGATCAGTCGCGACGCATCAGCACGCCCAGCAGCAGGCCGGCACCGGCGGCGATGGCCACGGACTGCAGCGGCTTGTCGCGCACATAGTCGACGGTCATGTCGCGTCCGCGCGAGAACTGCTGCCCGGCCTGCGTTGCCATGCCGCGTGCTGCATACCGCATCGAGGAGAAGCGCGCGAGGATGCGGTCGCGCGCCTCCTGCAGTTCAGTCTCGGTCAGCGTCGAGGCATGCGACATCAGCGCGTCAAGATCGCTCTTGAGGTTGCCCAGTTCCTCCCGCATGCCGGCCGCCGTGCTGCTCTGGCGGCCCGACCAGGAAGTGCGCCCGCCAAAGGTGTCGCTCGAGCTTGCGCTGGTTCCGGTAGTTCCGGCGCCCGTGCCAGTGGCACTGGTGCCCCCGGTAAAGCCTCCGGCGCTGGTGCTGCCGCTGCCACTGGTGATTGATACATCTGTTTCCACGATGGTCTCCTCCTCACTGATCGGTATGGCATGAGCGCGTCCGCGCCAACGCACTGAGAGCGCAACGACATGAGGTCGTCCTTTCGCTCTGCAGCAGTTATTGGCTGACGCACGTGAACTGCGTGCCGGATAGCGGCAGCAAGCCTCATGCCAGCGACGAGGCGAGGAGGATCACTCCCGTGTTTTCCTGCGAGGTCACGCCGCAACCGCCAGCCCATGTCCTGAAAATCAAAGGCTTGATGCTTTGTACTTGCCATGATCGCGATGAATCAGCGAGGGCAGTGCTGCCCGGTCGTCTGTCCGTTGGGCGTTGTTGGCGCCGGAAGCAGAAAAATTTACCGGTCAGGGGTGATCCCGACGAAGCGAACCGACATCGTGCCCGGACGATCCGGTGCGTTTTGCTGGTCCGCAGGCGAGCGCCGTCAGCAAGGACTCAGAGAAGCTTGATGCAGGCCACGATGGCCGACCGGCAAAGCAGCGATGATCTGTGCCGCGCAGCACCAGTGGCAGGCGCCGGGCCGTTTCGCTGGCCGGAAATGCATTCGTTGACGTCATGCTAAGATTGCCGCGCTTTTTTCCGGTGGCACAGGAAATAACATAGATACAGGGAGATGACGTTGAAAAAGCAGTTGACTGTGATGGCACTGAGCATGGCCTCGGTGTTCGGTCTGGCCAGCGTGGCGCAGGCCCAGGTATCGAACGACACGATCCGGATCGGCTTCATCACCGACATGAGCGGCGTGTATGCCGACGTGGACGGCCCGGCCGGTGCGGAAGCGATCAAGATGGCGATCGCCGACTTTAGCGGCAACGTGAATGGCAAGAAGGTCGAGTTCTTCTCCGCCGACCACCAGAACAAGGCCGATATCGCCGCCAGCAAGGCGCGCGAATGGTTCGACCAGCAGGGTCTGGACATGCTGATCGGCGGCACGAATTCTGCGACTGCACTGGCGATGGCCAAGGTCGCTGCAGAAAAGAAGAAGCCCTTCATCGCGATCGGTCCGGGCACCTCGCGGCTGACCAATGAAGAGTGCACGCCCTACACCATCCACTATGCGTATGACACCGTCGCGCTGGCGCGCGGCACCAGCGGCGCATTGGTCAAGCAGGGACACAAGGACTGGTTCTTTCTGACCGCGGATTATGTGTTCGGCCAGTCGCTGGAGAAGGATGCGACCGACGTGATCAAGTCCAGTGGCGGAAAGGTGCTGGGCGCGGTCAGGCATCCGCTGGCGACCGCTGATTTTTCGTCGTTCCTGCTGCAGGCGCAGGCCTCGAAGGCACAGGTGCTGGGGCTGGCAAATGCCGGCGGCGACACGGTGAACTCGATAAAGGCGGCGGCGGAGTTCGGGATTCTGAAGAAGATGAAGATGGCCGGCCTGCTGGTGTTCGTCAATGATGTACATGCGCTGGGGCTGGGCGTCACGCAGGGCATGTACCTGACCGATGGCTGGTACTGGGACCAGAATGACGAGAACCGTGCCTGGTCGAAGAAGTTCATGAGCAAGGCCAAAAAAGCGCCGTCGATGCTGCATGCGGCGGACTACTCTGCCGCGACCTTCTATCTGAACGCAGTGAAGGCGGCCGGCACGGATGACGGCGACAAGGTGATGGCAAAGATGAAGTCGACCAAGGTGAACGATTTCTTTGCGAAGAATGGTGTCGTGCGGCCGGACGGTCGCATGGTGCACGACATGTTCCTGATGCAGGTGAAGTCGCCGTCGGAGTCGAAGGGCGAGTGGGATTACTACAAGCAGGTCGCAGTGATCCCGGGCGATCAGGCCTTCATGACCAAAGCGGAGACCAAGTGCGCGTTATGGAAATAACCCGCCCGGCCTCGCGCTGATTTTTCCTGACCCCCGTGCCTGTGCCGGGGGTTTTTTTATTCTTCCACGGTGGCCGGTGATCAAGCGGCGGCAAGCAGTTCAGCCCTAGGGCGAGCGGTTAGCGCCAGCGTAGACGGTAATCGCTAGTTAATTACTGCAATTTGTTTCCCTGTGGCAATTTTGATATTTGATCACTGTCTTGCATAATGGCAAGCCTCATAACACCCGCCGCCGCAAGAAAGGTCTTGCAGGCGGTACCGACCGCTCCTGAATGCAGACCACGCTGCAACAATCCGATCGCGACATCCGGCGAGAGAGCCAGCGCCTCCTGATGGGATGGGGGGCAGGCTGGGCCGTTGCCTGCGCGTTGGTGTTCGGTGCGGCGCTGCTGAAGATCCACACCGACCGCAAGGAGCTGCTGGCTCATGCAATGACGGAGTCTGGCACGCACGCCGCGACGTATGCAGAGCAGGTGATGCGCACGGTCGCCCAGATCGATCAACTGTCAATGTCGATCAAGTATCAGTGGGAGCACCAGCGCGGCGCGATGGACCTGGAAGAGCAGTTCCGCGAGGGTGTCTATCAGGGATCCCTGTACCCGGTCGTGATCGATGCGGCCGGTCACGCAGCGTTTTCCACCCGCCGCCTGCCCCGGGGTACCTATATGGGCGACCTCGATTTCTTCGTTCATCACAAGAACCATCCGACCGGCCAGCTGCAGATCGCCTACCCGACGCAGGGCCGTGGTGGCTTTGCGGGCAAGCAGATCATCCGGTTTACGCGCAGTTTTGTCCGTCCCGACGGCCAATTCGATGGGCTTGCCCTTGTTGCGATCGAGACGGATTATCTGGCCAGTTTTCACGCCGGGGCGCGCTTGCGGGTCGGCGACTTCATCTCGGTCTATTTCAACGAAGGCACGTTGATGGCCAGCCAGTCCGGCGGGGGATCGTCTGCGTCCTTGTATCGGTCGCTGCCGGCATTCACGGGGGGGCAGGGAGCGATACTGCAGCAAGGTGATCAGTTCATCGACGGCCGGGCCCGGGTGGTGGGCTGGAAGAAGCTCGACGGCTACCCGCTGGTATCGGTGGCAGCGATCAGCGTGGACAATGCGCTCGCCCCTTACGCATCGACGCAGTCCACTTATGTGGGGATTGCCGCGATTGTCAGTCTGCTGATGGGCCTGTTTGCCGGTGGCGTCGCATGGACGCAGGTGCGCAATCGCGCGCGCATCCGCCATGATTCCGAGGTGCAGGCGACATTCAGGCTGGCCGTTGACGGTGCGCGCGAAGCCTTCTTCATGATCCAGCCGACGTATCACCCTGATGGCCGTATCAACCAGCTGCTGATCGAGGATTGCAATGAGCGCGCCGCTGAAATGTCCGGCTATCCTCGAAACAAACTGATCGGCAGGTGCTGTACTGAGCTGTACCAGGGTCCGACGCTGCAGGGCGTGCGCGACTTCTTTGCGCGCGTGCTGCGCGAAGGTTTTATCGAGGACGAGTTTCATGTCACCCATGGCAAGCGCCATGCGCCGGGATGGTTCCAGCGCCGCGCGGTGCGCTCAGGACAGGGCGTCGCGATGACGATCCGCGACGTGTCCGAGGCCAAGCAGCAGGCCGAGACACTGGCGGCCATGGCCCGGACGGATTCCCTCACCAGCCTGCCCAACCGGCACTGGCTGAACGACTATCTGCCGGGTGCCATCACGCGCGCCCGTGACAATAGCCGCCTGATGGCGCTGTATTACATCGACCTTGATAACTTCAAGGACATCAATGACTCGCTGGGCCACAAGAGCGGCGACGAGGTGCTGGTTGCCGTTGGACAGGGACTGAGCACCGCCTTGCGCGCCGTCGATCATCTGGCCCGTATCGGCGGCGACGAGTTTCTGGCCGTGATCGAGGATCTTGAGAGCGAGGCCGATGTGCGGCGCATCGCTGAAAAACTTACAGATGCCGTCAATCTCGAAGGCGCTGTGATGCCCTGGCGCGGCTTTACCCCCAAGGCCTCGGTCGGCGTCAGCATCTTTCCGAGGGATGGACAGGACATGGATAGCCTGCTGCAATCGGCGGACATTGCGATGTATCAGGCCAAATCGGAAGGCAAGGCCCGCTTCTGCTTCCACAGTGAAGAATTTGCTCAAAAGGTGCGCGACCGTATCAGCACCGAGCGCGCGCTGGAGCAGGCGATTGCGAACAACGAGTTCATCATGTACTTCCAGCCCCGCGCCGATGCGCGCACCGGTACCCTGTCGAGCATGGAAGCACTGGTGCGCTGGCGGCATCCGCAGCGCGGACTGGTGGCGCCCGTCGAATTCATCCCTGTCGCAGAGCAGTCGCGACTGATCGTGCCCATTGGTGACCTCGTGATCCGCATGGTGTGCGAGCAGATGATGCAGTGGCGCGAAGAGGGTCTGCAGCTCTGCCCGGTGTCGATCAATGTCTCCGCGTTGCAGCTGCGTGGCGACGGCCTCCGGCTGTCGCTGGCCGCCAACCTGAGCCGCTTTGCGCTGCCCTCATCCCTGATCGCGATCGAGCTGACCGAGTCCAGCATGCTCGAGGAGGGGGGCGTGGCACTGGACGAGCTGAAGCGCCTGCGCGAGATGGGCGTCGAGCTGCAGATCGATGACTTCGGCACCGGCTATTCCTCGCTCTCCAAGCTGCAGAGCCTGGACATCGATGTCGTCAAGATCGACCAGTCCTTCGTGACCCGGCTGGCGACCGACCACCAGAGCCGTGCACTGTGCGAGACCGTCGTGTCCATCGGCCGCAGCCTCCAGATCGCCGTGGTCGCCGAGGGCGTCGAGACCCCCGAGCAGCTGGCCCTGCTGCAGCAGATGGGCTGCGACGAGATACAGGGTTATCTGGTATCCCGGCCTCTGCCGCCTGAGGACATACCACCGCTGATGGGCAAGAAGTTCTTCTGAGCCGTGTGTACCTGATCGCTGATCAGGCGCTGCTCAGTGGTTGAACAGCGCCGCGATGCCAGGGGCATCGGGACGGTGCACCACGGCACGCTCGGTAATGATGGCGCTGACCAGCTCTGCCGGCGTCACGTCGAATGACGGATTGCGCACGTTCACGCCCGGTGCCGCCCACTGGCAATCACGATAGCCCGTGACTTCCTCGCGCGCTCTTTCCTCGATCGGTATCTGCTCGCCGCTGGCCACCGTGAGGTCGATGGTCGACAGCGGGCACGCAACATAGAACGGGATGCGGTGGCGATGCGCGAGCACCGCCACCATGTAGGTGCCGATCTTGTTGGCGACGTCGCCATTCGCGGCGACGCGATCCGTGCCAACGACCACGGCATCAATCTCGCCGCGCGCGATCAGGTGACCGGCCATGTTGTCGGTGATGAGCGTGACCGGTATGTTCTCCTGCACCATTTCCCATGCGGTGAGCCGCGCACCCTGTAAAAAGGGACGGGTCTCGTCAGCGATCACGCTGATGCGCTTGCCTGCCGCGACCGCCGAGCGGATCACGCCCAGTGCCGTGCCATGTCCTGCGGTAGCGAGCGCACCGGCATTGCAGTGAGTGAGCACGCGCGCCCCGTCAGCCAGCAGCGCCGCGCCATGCTCGCCGATCGCGCGGTTGATGCGCACATCTTCCTCATGAATGAACTTCGCCTCGGCCAGCAGCGTTGCGGCCAGTGCGGCGGGCGCCTGCGCTGCGTGCTGCTGCCAGCAGCGGCGCATCCTGTCGAGCGCCCAGAACAGGTTGACGGCGGTGGGGCGGCTGGCAGCCAGCACCGCGACACCTTGTTCCAGCGCTGTGCGGAACGCGTCAGTACCAGTATTCAGGCGGCACAGTCGCATGGCCTCCAGCGCCACGCCATAGGCAGCCGCGACACCGATGGCCGGCGCGCCGCGCACCACCATGCTGCGTATGCCCTCGGCGATACCTGCGGCCGAGTCATAGTCCAGATAGTCGAAACTCGCGGGCAGCCGGGTCTGGTCGATCATCTGCAGATAGCCGCCTTGAGGTGATTCGCGCCAGCGCAGCGCCTGCACGGTATCGTTCATGGTCGGGATCTCCGTTCAGTCGCCTTCAAACTCGCACAGTGCAAACACCGGCAGTCCCGCACGCTCAAGCCGCTGCCTGCCGCCGATATCGGGCAGATCTACCAGAAACGCGCATTCGGCAACCTCGCCGCCCATTTTCTGCACCAGTGTCGCGGCTGCAGCAGCAGTGCCGCCGGTCGCCAGCAAATCGTCGACGATCAGGATGCGCTCACCGGGCGCGATCGCGCCCTGATGGATCTCGATGCGGTCACTGCCGTATTCGAGGTCATAGTCATGGCCGATCGCCTCGCCGGGCAGCTTGCCCTGCTTGCGGATGGGCACGAAGCCGAGCTTCAGCGCATAGGCGAGCGGTGCGGCGAACATGAAGCCGCGCGATTCGATGCCGACGATCTTGCTGATCTGCTGGCCGCTGTAGCGACGCGCCAGCGCGTCAATGGCGGCATGAAATCCTGCCGCGTCTTTCAGCAGGGTGGTGATGTCGCGGAACTGGATCCCGGGCTTGGGATAGTCGGGAATGGTGCGGATCAGCGAGGCGAAGTCCATAGGGGGATGAGGTCAAAGTAAAAAAGAGGTGAAGGCTCAGAAGGGATCAGCCGGGATCAGCCGGGATCAGCCAGATTGGGCATTCCGTCCATAGCTGCGGAAACGCTCGATCACGGCCTGCATCTCGGCAGCAGACAACAGCACAGGCTGGCCGACCTGACGCGCAAGCAGGTACTGCTCGCACAGCGATTCGATTTCTACCGCCACCGCCATCGCTTCATCGAGATCGCGTCCGGCGGCGATCAGTCCATGGTTGGCGAGCAGGCAGGCCTTGCGACCTTCCATCGCAGCGACCGCATGGGCAGACAAGGCCTCAGTGCCAAACAACGCATAAGGCGCGCAGCGAATCGTGTCGCCGCCGGCAATCGCGATCATGTAATGAAAGGGCGGCAAGTCTTCGCGCAGGCAGGCCAGTGCCGTCGCATGTGGCGAGTGCGTATGGACGATCGCATGCAGTTCGGGACGATGTTTCAGCAGGTCGAGATGGAAATGCCACTCGCTGGACGGCTTGCCACCACCGATCACCCGACCGGTGAAATCCATCTCGACGATGCGTTCCGGCTGCAACTGCGCGACGGGTACACCGGACGGTGTGATCAGGAGGTGATCGCCGTGGCGGCAGGAGACATTGCCTGACGTGCCCCGGTTCAGCCCGGAGCGCTCGAGTTCGGCGCAGGCATCAATGATGCGCTGCCGGAGCGCCGGTGCGGCGCCGGTCATTGGCCCAGCATCCTGCCAGCGACGGCGGAGAGCTTTTCCAGCATCGCCGGATCGCGCGCCTCCGGTGCCGTGATCAGCGCATGCTGCAGCGACTGTCGGCACGCGCAATCCGCGGCATGTACATCATCGCGGATCGCCGGTACTACCTGCTTGACCAGCTTGCGTGCGGTACCGGCATTACCGACCAGCACGCGGATCACCTGATCCACGCTGACATGGTCATGGTCGGGATGCCAGCAATCGAAGTCGGTCACCATGGCGACCGTCGCGTAACAGATCTCGGCCTCGCGTGCGAGCTTGGCCTCGGGCATATTGGTCATGCCGATCACATCGCAGCCCCACTGACGGTACAGCATCGACTCGGCCTGACTGGAAAACTGCGGGCCTTCCATCGCCAGATAGGTGCCGCCGCGGACGACGCTCACCCCTGCCGCGGTGGCGCTCTGGTGCAGATGATCGCCCAGACGCGAGCAGACCGGATGCGCCATCGACACATGCGCGACGAGGCCTTTGCCGAAGAAGGATTTTTCACGCGCGAAGGTGCGGTCGATGAACTGATCGACGATCACGAACGTCCCCGGCGGCAGATGCTCTTTCAGTGAGCCCACGGCCGACAGCGACAGGATATCGGTGACGCCAAGCCGCTTCAGCGCATCAATATTGGCCCGGTAATTGACCTCCGTCGGCGAGAGCTTGTGCCCGCGGCCGTGGCGGGGCAGGAAGGCCCTCGGCTGACCTGAGAGCACACCGGTGAGTATCGCATCCGACGGTTCGCCGAAAGGGGAACTGACGCTGACCCATTCGGCATGATCCAGCCCGTCGATATCGTAAATACCGCTGCCCCCGATGATGCCAAGGCGCCGGGGCGGAGTTGCGGAAGGCATAGGGAAAATCCTCTGCGGACGAAAGCTCGCACTGTATCAAAAACTGTGGCCGTAAAGAAACACTGTACAGAAACTCCTGATCATCATTGGCCGGACAATCCTGCCCCGCACTTTGCACCCTGCCACTGATCCCCGCCGAGGCAGGGGCAGTCATGCGGTGGCGTGGCCGTACTCCACGGCGTAGCCGATGCACTAGCCGCGTTGTTTCGCGGTGAAAGCACTCGCGAGTTTTCAATCAATTAATTATCTTGATCGCACCTTGCCGCGGGCGCGAGCCCGTGTCCAGCGCCATAAGCGCTATTTTTTTCAAAGGTGAGCTAATGACATCGGTGATAACCACGGGACAAGATATTTCGGGATTACTGGCATTCAGCAGGGAGCAGCTGAACGTGCGGCTGACCGCGATGAATACGCTCGAGAACAGAGCGACAGATCTGATCGACGCCATCGCCGCGGCGATGGCCGCGAAGAAAGGAGAGATGCAATCCAGCGGATCCAACGTGAAGCTGGTCTTCAGTGTGCCTGCGGACAGCACGGCGGGGCTACCGGCCGTGACAGGCGATCTGAGCCTCACCGGTCAGTTGAACAGCGCAGTAATGACGATTCGCACTGCGGAATTTACCAGTACAGATCCTTCAAACGACCTGCGTCTGCTATTCAAAGGCGCGATCAGCTATCAGCCGGCCACAGGAGCGCTGGCCGGGAAACTCACTGAAATCAGTGCATTCTCAGATAACGGTGCAAGCTCGCTGGTCGTGACCGGAGCGTACCGCTTTACGTCGTCAGCGGACGTCCTGGGCAGGATCGATGGCATTCAATACACCGAAGCCGGTCTCACGACGGAGCTCCGAGGACGTCTGTCGATGGATGAAGATCAATTGATCAGCGGCATGGTCAGGTCGCTGGCGATCTATGACAGCAACACGCCGGCGGACAAGATCAGTTGGAGCGGCAAATTCGACTACGCGAAGCTGGTGTCGCTGTCCGCATCAGTGAACTCGGTCGCAGGCATTTTCTCTGATCAGGCGATGGCACCGCTGTTTGCCGGACGGGATGTGTTTGATATTCAGAGCAAAGATACCCTGTCTTCGACAGGTCAGTCCGTGCAGACGAAATGGCTGGGTCATGCGGGCAATGATCTGATGAGAGGAGGCGCAGGCAGAGAGTGGTTCGAGGGTGGGAGCGGCCATGACAGGCTGGAGGGGGGCGAGAGCGATGATGTGCTCTTCGGTGGCGATGGCAACGATCGGTTGTCGGGCGGAGAGGGTGCCGACCGGCTCTCAGGTGATGGCGGCAATGACTGGTTGGAGGGTGGAGATGGCAGTGACTACCTGCTCGGCGGAGCAGGCAATGACCGCCTGGTGGGTGGTGCCGCCAAAGACCATATGGGTGGCGGCGCGGGCAACGACCGGGTCGAGGGGGGCGATGGCGATGATGCGATGACAGGGGGCGCGGGCAATGATGTCTTGGTCGATCTGCAGGGGAATAACCAGATTGAAGACGATGAGGGTCACAACCACATAAAGACTGGCGCCGGTAACGACATGATCGATACCCGCGGATCAGGGTCGAACAAAATCAACGCCGGTGATGGTGATAACGAAATTGCCTCGGGTAGCGGCAATGACAAGATTGTCACGGGCAAGGGTAACGACGATATCACTGGCGGCGGTGGCAATGATCTCATTCATGCCGGGGCCGGTAATGACCGCATCGACGCGGGTGCAGGTGTTGACCGCGTGCTTGGTGGTGCAGGCGCAGACCATTTTCTGATGAGCACGCTGGGGGATAGCGCGTTTGTGCGGATCCTCGATTTCAAGGCGACCGACGGCGACAGGATGGTGTTCGATACCTCGGTATTCACCGGGTTGAGTGCCGATACGCTGGCAGATCAGTTCGTGGCGACCGCCACTGGCGCCGCGACGACTGCAGAACAACGCGTGATTTTTGATACCCGGAATGGCAAGCTGTATTACGACGCCGATGGTTCAGGTTCCCTGCAGGCAGATCATCTCGCCACGCTGATCGGCTCGACCCTGTTGAGTACCGACCAGATACTTTTGGAGTGAGAGGGGAAGAGAGGGAGAAGAGGGGAAGAGTGGGGAGGGAAGAGAGGGACACTCACTTTGTTTCGCAGGCGTCCCGTACCCGCCTGTGCGAGACGAAGCGCCCCGGCATTTCAGCCAGCAGACCGCTCAGCGCCTCCCGGTACGCACCGGTAGCCACAGGCGACAGCGAATCACGGCCTCGTAAAAAATACAGGCAGCACATGCTTTGCAGCGGCCAGACACGTTCAAAAGAGTTCGCACTGCCAATGCCGGACAGGCGCACAAGAGGTGCTGAGACGGAGACAGGGGGAGGTGGGGTGGCCGATGGGACTCGAACCCACGACGACAGGAATCACAATCCTGGACTCTACCAACTGAGCTACGGCCACCACTGAAAGACGCGCGTTTGCGGTTTGCACCGAAACAAGCCCGCCATTATACAAAATTTCCCATCCTTGAGCATAATTTGCGCGATCAGCGTGGAGAACTGACTACTTGCCCACTGCCGCGGCAACGGCCTCCACCGTGGTGTCCTCGCCCAGCAGCAGGCGGAAAGCCGAGGCCAGTGCGGTGCGGCTGCCCGTGGTGTAGGCCGACAGC
>JACCDN011034185.1_pt1 | contig 24502 bp, 11 predicted proteins | sample 7441691 | NCBI WGS metagenome assembly JACCDN01 (sample SAMN15323439, study PRJNA562643) | freshwater metagenome | isolation source: river surface water | place: USA:Blue River Watershed | collected 2017-08-16 | reverse complement strand
ATCGGGTATCGAGTTAACTGTATTACTAAGAGTATCGAGTATCGAGTTAACTGTATTACTAAGAGTATCGAGTATCGGGTATCAAGTTAACTGTATTACTAATTTTCTCGATACACGATACCCACTACTTGATACTCAAAAAGGAATATGCCTTATCCCTTAAAAACGCTTCGTCTGTTAAGGTTTTCAAAAAAGCAATTAATGCTTTCTTGTCTTGTTCACCCAATTCAATTTTCATTTTAGTGTTTGTTGAATAATGAAACAATACCATTTGTATGTTCGCATATCTCCCGTCGTGCATATAAGGGTAAGTAACTGCTATGTTTCTTAAGGTTGGAACTTTAAATAATAGAGAATCTTTTGCTTTTTGAGTAACCAGCATTCTGCCTATATCATTTAAACTCGTATCTATTTCAATTCCATTTTTCTGAAATGTATTATTAGTAAATAATGGCTCAGTATGGCAACTATTACATTTCGCTTTAAACACTTCATATCCTTTTTGCTCAATTACTGAAAATTCTTCTCCAGTTTTGTTGATCACCTTATCGTATTTAGAATGACTACTTACTAAGGTCAAACAAAATTGTGCAATAGATTTTAACACTCGCTCCCCGGTAATAGTGGTGTCGCCCCAAGCTTCCGCAAATTTATTTTTATAACCTTTAGATTTTCGTAAAGTAGCTACTACTTGATTGATGGAATTATCCATTTCATCGGGATTGCTAATAGGAGCAAGGGCTTGAACGTCGATATGATGTATTGCTCCATCCCACATAAACTGTTTGCTCCAAGCTAAATTGATTAATGCTAATGAATTTCTTTTGCCAATTTTGCCGTCAATACCATGACTTAAATCGTGATCGATATGAGTAAATCCGGTTTGTTGTAAATGGCAACTCGCACAAGAAATAGTTCCGTCTCTAGATAATTTTGGGTCGTAAAATAATATTCTCCCTAATCGAACTTTTGCACTATCTAAGGGATATTTCTTAAAATCGTATGCTGGTTTAGGCCACGATTTTGGATAGCTTATTACATATTCATTTCTTGATTTAAATGATATAATAAATATTATCAAAAGAAATAAATACAGGTATTTCTTCATACGATTATTTTGAAGCACTAAACATGCTTTTAACAATATTCGACAATTCTACTGCTCGTTTACCAGGTATCATGATACTAGGTTCTTTATCTAAAGCAATGTAGTTGAAAAACGTAATTAAATCTATTGCTATCGATGCATTATTTTTATTTGTTTTATGAATATTAATAGTTTGCAAAGGATATTGATCGGCAGTAAATCCTCCAATGTGATATTGGAACTTATTCTTTCGAGTATTACATTTCGGAGAAATTCCTTCTAATTTAAAATTTATATAGCCACTTTGCCACGACCAATACATACCCATTGTAGGGTCTAAATCACCGCCCTGAATACCTTGTTTATTCACATTACTATCAATACCTAAATCAAAAGAAATTGCATCTACATAGATGTTTGAAGGTATTTGAGTTGTAATAACTACTGATGTATCTGATTTGAAATCTATTAGTTTGTAAAAATTAGAATTACCATATAAAACGGAACTATTTGAATAGAATTTAATGTTTGAAATATAGAATTTGCAAGTTTCAATTTGAATGTCGTTCAGCTTTTCCAATGATTTTATTCCAATTAGTTGAAATGAAATATCAAAAGGAACTAATTTTTGTGAATATAAATTAGAGCATGATGATATAAAAAATACAAATAGTAAAGTGCAGTTCTTTATTTGTTTCATTATGGTTTACGAGGCTTGAATAAGGAGCTCAATTCTAAACTTAATGATTTAAAATTATCTTTTTGAGAAGAGTCGCATAGCGCTTCTATATCTCTAAAGTGTTGAATATGGATTTTTTCAATTTCAAATTGAATGGTATTAATCTCTTTTATGATAGAATCGACAGATATGTTGTTCGAATCTATAGAAGAATAAAGCTCTGATTTCAACTGAAATAATTTCTTTTCTTCATTTCGAATAGATTTCCTATGCCACTGTATTAAGGAGTCGTATGCTTGTACTTGATTGTCATTAAACTCTAGCTTTTCTATTATTATATTTCTAGGCCCATTCACCTTCTCAAACATGCTGTGCTTTGGATTTAATAAAAAGAAAATGCATACTGTATTGGAAAGCAGTAGTACTATAATTATAACCCAATAGAATTTTTTTCTTTCCATAACCCTAGTTAATAAAGTGAATTGTGTTCCATAAGGTGCATACCATTAATCAAATCGTTTTTTTTAGAGTTCATCGGTTTTTGAAAAAACATAAAACAAGTAATTACTAATATCACAAATGATGGAATACCAATTAATAAAACTTCTTTTGAAGTAACGATTTGCTTCTTTTGTTCAATTTTACTTAAAATTCGTTGATAAAGAAAGGGGCTAGGCTCAACTTTATTAATCGATTCGAGTACTTCTATTGTAGGTTTCATAATATACGTTTGACGATTTTTGTATGTTAATCCTTCGATAAATTTAATAGATATGATAATTTAATTTTAGCTCTTTGAATCAATGATTCTACTGCTTTTGTGCTAATGCCCATAATCTCAGCGATTTGAGCTTGTGGCAATTGCTCAATTTTATGGAGTATTAACGCTGTTTTCTGATTACTATTTAGTTTGTTTATGGCATCAAATACAATCTCCACTTGCTCTTTATTTTCCAATTGTACACCAGGATGGTTGTATTCAATAGATTCAATCACTTTGTTTTTGTCATCTAACGAGAAAATAGATTGAATATATGCAAATCGTTTGGTTCTATTTCTAGATTTTAACTTATCTAAGCACTTATTAATTGTTATCCTATATATCCATGTAGAATGTGCAGATTGCTGTTTAAATGACTCTAAATTCTGATATACAGATAAAAAAACATCCTGAACTACCTCTTCAGCATCTTCATTATTTTGAAGGTACTGCAAAGCTAAGTTATACGACATGCTAGCGTATTCTTTGTATAGTTGATGAAAGGTCAATGTAGGTGTTTTGAGTTATATGACATCAAAATAGAGAAAAGGTTTAGTACTTAAGAAATATTTCAAAAAAAAATGACACCCCGAAGGGTGCCACCTTACATATAACTATAACCTATATAATTACTATTCTTTTATAAATTTAATGCGTTTTATTTTATCAGCTATAGATATTTTGATGAAATAGAAGCCAATATTTAAGTTTGAAATATCTATAGATTTAATCTGAGCATCAAAGTTGAATTTGTCTTCTTGTATACTTCTACCAGATTGATCCATTATTTTATATTGAATATTCTCTCCCAATAAATTTGATGTACTTGTAATAGAAAGAGAATGATGAGCAGGGTTAGGGAAAATTCTCCAACCTGAATTATTCTCTACATTATTTACACCGATATTAACATCGCCGACAAGAATTATAAACCTATTTTTGCCCCAAGAGTTAGTTTCAGAAGTTAACGTAAAATCATAATTCGGATTCACTTTTAGGTTTGAATATGTATTCAAGTATTTATCCCATAGTACCAAATCGATATTACTCGAAATGTTGTGTAGGCCATTTATAGAAATTCTATGAGGTGTAGTCATAACATCAGAACCATTATAACTATACACAGCTAATGGAATAGAGTCTATACCGCTTGGGTAATTTCTACTATCAATATTCAAATTTATTTTATCTGAAGAGATGGTATATAAGTTCAATGCATCATTAAACCATTTATTAGCATCATGTTCATCATTACTTAACGTACTTGAGTTTTCGTCGAACACTAAAATAGTTTCGTCTGTATATGAACTATCATTACTAATAGAAATAGTTAACATCGGGAATATGCTTTGTGAAGCACTAGTAGGTCTGAAATAATTATTTCCAGAATTTATACATTTTACATTTTCTGTAAACTTAATTGAAGGGGATGCGGCAGTTGCTTTAACAAAAAAACCTTGACTAGATGCAATGTATTTAGTAATGCCATTCGTTCCAGTTTGTAGTGTAGCATCATAAATTCCGTACAAACCAGTATTTGGATTATAAGACCAAAATTTATTTTGAATATTCGTTTTTGTCCAGCCAGTAGTGTCAAAATTAATAGGACTAGCATAAGGGTTACCAACTAAATTAAACCCATCGGCAGCGGAAGTCCCAGTATTTGTATACGACAAATTCACCGTTTTATCACCTACATTTAATTCGCCAGTGTAATTTAATGTTACATCATCTGGAACAGTCCAATTCAAGTAAGGATTTGCTAAAGATCTACTACCTCTTACAAATACTTCAAAACCCAGTCCTGTAGCAATTGTTGAGTTTATAGAACTAGGGTCTGTCCAGCCATTAGAAGCAGCACCAGAAGTTGATTCAGTATATGTTCTTAGTGATGCTGTATTTGCAGGGTTTAAAGGATTAACATCAAAACCTCCGGTAGATCCTGCAGGTGCTGTAATTAATATATTGTCTTTTAATTGAGTAAATGGCACACTACCAGATATATTAATAGGGAAGCTCAATAATCTCCATTTTCTTTTATTAGAACCACCAGGAATAAAACGCTCTACAGTAACATTTCCAGAAATTGTCCCTGATGAAATAGGAGCCACTCTTGCTGTCGATGTTGAATTAGAAGTAATAGATAATAATCCATTCGTTTGCAAATTTCCTTCTTTTAATTCTAATACTCCATTTACATTTATAGTGTTAGTCCCAATATTAACACCAGCAGTTCTTTGGATTGTAAATTTTGCTAAAGAAGGGGGTGTTATAAAACTATTTGTTGGTATTGTAAATGTACTTCCTGTTGTAGTACACCCTCCAAATGTCAGAGAGCAAGTTGATGCTAAGTTTAAAAAACCTGTATTTCTTACTATTGGGGCATTAGAAGTATTTAAATATAAATGGTTATTAATCGTTATAATACCATAATCTAAATTGATATAATCATATACTTGCAAGTCATTTACAATGCTTACTGAAGCATTATTTTTAATATGAATTCTATAGAATATATTATTTGAAGGGTCTATATAAATGGTGCCCATATTCGAATTGGTTTTTTCGAATGAAATACTTTTAGTACCCAATGAAGCACATGTGCCGCCCATTATTTTACCTGTACCATTTATTAAGCAATTTAAATAAAGTGTAGCTGTAGAGCCAATGCTTATTGAAGCATCAGCATCAATTGTTAAAGTAGAATTGATGTGAATATTATGTTCAATTGTTTTTATTCCACCACTTAAAGTAAGTGCAGATATTATTAATTCAGTTCCAGTATAATTTATAAATATTTGACTAGATCCATTTAAATGCATTGTAGAATTACTAAAGTTAAAAGTAGTGCCATTGCCTATAGTAATATTTCCTGCGATTTTAAAGGAGCGAGACTCAAAACTAATTGTAGGTGTACCACTAGTTGTCAAATTGCCAAGAATAATTAAGCCATCAGTTGCCGTATAACTAGACGTACCTGAAATTGATAAATCTCCTAATACGGAATCAATAGCATTTGCAACATTTTTTACGCCACTCCCTGATAAAGACAAGTGGTAATAATTCGAAGTAAGCAAAGACTGAGCTCCTCCACTGTAATATACAGTATTTACATAAGATTTTGCATCGAAAGTACTTAATGTATGAGTATTCGAACTTGTAAAAAATAATGTATTTGCATTTGTTAATTTACCCGAACCAGCCAAGGTGCCACCAATAGCAATTGTAGCATTATTCTTAATGGTACCATTAATTGTAATATTAATTAATGAAATATTAGATGATCCTTCTATTGTCTTCCCAGCTCCTGTAAATGTATATGTTCCGGCACCTGCAATAAAATTTCCATTATTTGTTAAATTGCCTGCGTATTCTGTATTCGCATGTGAAGAATTGTCGAAATATCCACTTGCTTTTATAGTAACATCTCCTGTAAAGTATTTTATATCAGTAGCATTTTCAATTTTAAAATAACCTTTACCAATATTAAAATAACCAAGTATTGTAAATGTTGTAGCAGTAAGCAATAAACTATCATTTTCGGCAATTCCAACTTCTCCTGTAATAGATTTTACGTTTATAGTTTTTAATCCATTACCTTGTAATTGTAAATTATTTAAAGCATAGGGGGTAGTGTTTGCATCTGTGTAACTTTGTTTAGCGCCAGATAACATTAATGATGAGCCCGTCCAATCCACGATACCTCCAGAAAGTATCGAAATATTCCCATTTACAGTATGTATGAACGCCCCACAAGTAAGTGTACTGCCGGAGTTGACAGTTAAGTTACCATTGATTTGAACTGCATCTACAAAACTTGTGCTTGCTGTTCCACTTAAAGTTAGATTTCCTGATATAATATTTGTATTTGCAGAAAAAGATTTTATCCCACTACCTGCCAAATTTAAATGGTAATAATCGATGTTATAAATATTTTGAGCTCCACTCATTGAATAACTAACAGTATTGTTAGTTGCAGTTGCGATAATGACGGTATTTGTAATAGAATTTGTAGTGAAATTCAGTGTGGCATTACTCGCATTAGTTAAAGTTCCACTACCTGATAATGAACTTGAAATAGTTAAATTAGTATTATTTGTATATGTACCTGAAATGGTTACGTTTGGTATAGTGATGGCTGATGCTGAACTGATGGATTTTGAAGTCCCTGTAAAAGAATATATGCCATTACCAAATGTAGCAGAGCCTTGTATATCAAAGTTTCCACCTATTGTCATTCCTTCATCAACCGTGTTTGTGTATGCAGCCCCAATCGAAATAATAAAATCACCTGAAATGGTTTTACTTCCTGCTGTATTGGAAATTATTAAAAAGGCTAATTGTCCATCCCCAACAGTTAAATTACCTGTAATTGCTATAGTAGCTGCAGCTAAACTTAAACTACTTGTTCCTAGTATACTAACATTCCCTCCAATAGACCATGCTACGGAACTGGTGTATGTACAAGATCCTTTTAGTGTAAAATTATTTGTAATAGTACCAGAGGAACTACTTATACTTTTTGTACCACTCCCACTTAATACAAGATCATAATACGTGGAAACAACAGTAGATTGGGTACTTCCATTATAATCTATTGTAGAAGTTTCTGGGGTAAAAACGCCAGTTGATCTTGTTACGTTATTAGAAATATTTGTATAGCTATTTCCTCCTAAAAGCGTACCAATAGTAAGAGTTATGTTACCAAAATTGTGTGTGAAGGAACCAGAACCTAAACTTAAGTTTGATCCTGATCCATTTACGGTTAATGTCCCCGCGGAAATAGTATTTGTAAATGTTGCTGTTCCAGAACTTTTAGTTGATGTAATAGTACCAGTTGTTGCAATTTTACCTATGCTTTGTGTTGCTGTTCCAGTAATAATGATATTTGAACTACCAGCAGTTAATGTACCAGAATTAATAAAATCTCCATTAAATGTTAATCCTAAATTAGAAGTGGCTAACGTAGATCCTGTCTCAATAGTTAAATTAACACCAGTGTTAAATATTTTTGCTACGTTAAGTGTAATTATTCCTGTACTTGAAATAATCACTCCACCAGTTGCTGTAAATGTAGCAGGCCATTCGTTTGCTGTAACAGTTCTGTTGGTGGTTGTATTATACTTTAAGGATGCAGAAGAACCATAGGTTATTGCTGCTCCTATGGTTGCTGTAGATTCAAAAGTTAATGTGCCATTTACCGTTACACTCGTAATTGTTTTAACTCCAGAACCTCCTAATGTTAAATTGTAATAAGTAATAGGACGAGCAGTTTGTGCCGTACCAACATACTTTACAGTACTGTTCCCTGTATTTGTCAACGTAAATGATCCTACTGTTCCTCCGATAGATAATGTGCCAGTACTTGTTAAGTTAATTTTACAACCCGTTGTACCTGATGTAACATTTCCTGCTATAGTTAATCTACCGGTAGTTATATTAATTATATCATCCCTACCTGTTGTGGTGGCACTCATTGTAAGTGCATTGCAAGTAACTGTACCATCATTCACATTAAGAATACAATTAAATCCACTAGTTGTTGGTCGTGGCATTGAGAATGTTCCATTTACCGTTAATGTCTTGTTTGTAGATATAGTTAATGAAGTTTGTAAAGATGCTGCTGTATTAATAGTTACACTTGCACAGGTTAGATCTATGTCAACGGTTATGCTTTGGCCCGCTCCAATAAATAATGCATCGTTCGGACCAATTCCCTTTATTTTACAGGTTGTACTTATATTGCTTAATAATGCATTATTTACTAAAGTTAATTCAGTATTGCTTTGTATAGATTCTACTACTCCTACTACTCCATCTAAAGAATTTACTAGTGTAGAGCCTACATTAAATTCAGTTGTAAACAAAGTGCCTGTACCAGTTATGGTTTTACTCGTAGTATTTGAACTAAACGTTCCTGTTCTCGAAGTAATTGGCCATACACTAGCATTACTAATAGATCCAGTAGCTGCTGTGGTAATATTAGCAGCCTTGAGAGAATTAAAATTTAATAAAATTAATAAAGGCAGTACAGAAGAAACGCAGTTCTTTAATTTCATAACTAGAAGAATTTATAATTATGAAGTGCAAAAGCTATGCTTAAGCGGGCCAGAATAATTCGATATTCCTATTTAGATTTCGATATTCTTTTCTAGAATGAAAAAGTTTTGATTTGCTCTATTTTGTTCATAAATCCCTTAAAAAATAGAGATTTGAGGTAGTTCTAAAAAGGGAATTTTCCCAAAAAAACAAAATATGGCTTGAAATAGGATGGAGGATTATTGTTATTCGTTATATTATATTCAATTGTTTATTGAAGAACAAGCTATTTAAGAATATTAACATATATTTAAAGAATATTTTACTAGAAAGTACATATAAAACAACACATTGCCTAATAAGATGCATTACCATATGAAAATTTATTCTGCCCTTCGTATCTTTTTAATTTCACTTTTTTTATTCTTTTCTAATTCAATTTTCGCATCAACTGAAATAGATTCTTTAATAAAAGTTACGAATACTTCTTCAGATAAAAATAATCTAGCACAAGCTTATTTTAAGATTGCAATTTATTATACTAATCATGCTGAATATGCAAAATCAGAAGAATATCTAAATAAATCGTTTCAAATCTTTAATTCTTTAAATCAAGAATTCAAATTGATGGAATGTTACCTTCAATATGGAATTTTGGAATCTTTCCGTGGAAACTATCCCAGATCAGCCAATTATTTTTTAAGAGCATTATTATATGCAGATAAGAAAAATGATACTTCAATATATTATGCTGTGTATATTAATCTCGCTTCCGTTTATTCTGCTTTAGAAGATTATAAAAAAGCGAAATATTATTTAAATAAGATTGATAAAAAAGATTTAAGTCGCGATTTTAACTTACAAATTAATTACCTCGGTAATATGGGGCAGATAGAATTTGAATTAGGAAATTATACTTCAGCATTAACCTATCTTGAAAAAGGCTTAAGTTTATTCGATTTAAATACTCCTGATATTTCTTTAATTCAATTGCTAATTTTAACCGGCGATTGTGCTACAAAACTAAATCATAATGAAAAAGCAATTTATTATTATGATATCGCTTTGAAATTATCTCAGCAAGCTGATTTTCCTGTGCAAGAAGCTCATTTGTATTATGGCTACGCTGTAGTAAAGCAGAAAGCTTCTCCGAGTTTGGCTTTAGCCTATGCAGATAGTTCTTTGAATTTAGCGATGCAATTTGAAGTGTTGGATTTAATTGCAAATGTATATAAATTAAAAAGTGAAATTTACGCTTCTATCGGTAAAGACCAATTGGCATTAATAAATTATAAACTTTATGATAAAGCAATCGATAGTGTATTTAGTTTAGATTCTAAACAAAATATTGAATTGTTAGAAGCTAACTATGAAGTTGAAAAATCTAAAAATTATATTGAAAAATTAACGCTTACTAATCAGAAAGATAATCTTCAAAAATCAATCTATATACTTAGTACAATTGCAACAGTAATTGTAATTCTAATATTAATTTACTCTTTAAGAAAAAGAAATTTATTGAACAGAAGGCTCAATAAATCTAACAAAGTAAAAGATAAACTTTTGTCAATTATTGCTCACGATTTAAAATCTCCTCTACATAATATCTCTGAAGTGCTTTCTGAAATAGAAAATAGCACTTTTACTAAAGAGGAGCAAACTAAAATTATTCAGAGTTTAACTACTCAAACAGATATTACGGTTGAAACACTAGAAAATTTACTAAAATGGGGTCAATCTCAATTAAAAGGAATTTCAATCAACCAAGTCGATGTAAATATTAAATCTGAGTTAGAAAAAAACATTGACTTGTTTCAAGCTCAACTTATTAATAAAAATATAAAAGTAGAAATTGACTTACCTACAGAAGTTAATGTGAAATTCGATAAAGATCATTTTGATTTTATCATTCGTAATTTAATTGGTAATGCTGTAAAATTTAGTTTCCCTAATTCGAAAATTGAAATTAAATCTGAATTAATCAATAATCGAAAATTGAAATTGATAGTTAAAGATTTTGGTACAGGTATTTCAAAGTCGGATATAGAAACAATTTTTCTGCCTTCGCCTATAATTCGATTAGGTACACAAAACGAAAAGGGGAGTGGCTTAGGTCTTGCATTATGTAGAGAATTTTCAGAATCGAATAATAGCACGCTAAGCCTTTTTAGTGAACCTGGAAAAGGCTCAGAGTTCTATTTTTTCTGCGATATTGCTAGTTAGTTTTTTGTAAATCGATGTACAGAAACTTCATTGCCGTTTATCGTCTTAATAATATAATTCCCTTGATCAAGGTTTGTTAAAGATATTTTCGAGTTATTATTTATTAATTCCTGTATTCCATATTCAATTACTCGGCCACTTATATCATATATATAATATTGAATGGTATTACTTTCAATAGCATTGAAATGCAAATTGATATAATCGTTACTCGGATTTGGATATAGTTCTACATTAGAATTTAACGAATTCGACTGAACCCCTAATACTGAATTAGCAAATAATAATTTAAATCTGTTTTTACCCCAACTTGCTTTATCATTTGTAATATTGAATGAATACTTGGTAGTATATAATAAATTTGTTAAAGTATTGGTAAACTGATCTAGTAGATAGATTTTTTTTGTACTTGGGAAATTCTCTATTCCTGTAAAATTAAACTGGTGTTCTGTCGTCATAATGTTTGAACCGTTATAACTAAATACAGCGAGGCTTATAGTATCCACAGTCCTACTACATGGCAAAGCATTTATCGTCATGTTTACATTATCATCAGATAAAGTATAAACATTTAGTGCATCGTTGAAAAGTTTACCAGCATCGTGTACATCACCAGAGAAATAATTAGCGTTTATATCCTGAACAATTAATGTTTCATCACTAAATGCGCTATCATTATTAACTATAATATGTAAAATTGGAAGTGCATTCTGGCTAGTTTTAATTTCTTTAAAATAGCTATTACCTGTTGCTGAACATTTAATATCTTCAGTAAATGTAATAGCTGGAGAAGCTGCATTCGCTCTGATAAAGAAAGCTTGTCCACTTGCAATAAATCTAGTTATTCCGTTAGTACTATCACCTAAACCTGCATCATAAATTCCATATGAACCGGTGTTTGGATTGTAACACCAGAATTTATTATCGATATTGGTTTTTGTTAAACCTGAATGTGTGAAATTTATGCTACTTGCATAAGGGTTACCTACAAGATTGAAACCATCTGATGTACTAGCTCCTCCAATAGAAGGAGTATAAGTAATCGTTGGACTAATAGTTCCGGTGTTTAATGCACCAATATAATCTATTGTAACATCATCTGGAGTAGTTGTAAGTAGAAATGGATCAGTTAAACTTCTACTCCCTCTCACAAAAACTTCTGTTCCTAAAGCTGTACTTATTGTATTTGTAATATTTGTTGGGTTTATCCAACCATTGCTAGATGCTCCACTCACACTTTCATCATATGTTCTGATGGATGAATTATTGCCGAAAGGATTATTGTCAAAACCCGCTGCAGAACCAGCTGGTGCGGTTACAAAAATATCATCAATATATTGTGATAATTTGATTGATCCAGTAATATTTACAGGTGAAGATAAAAATCTCCATTTACGTTTATTAGATCCACCTGGTATAAAACGTTGCACGATTACATCCCCTGTAATTGTTCCAGTTGCTGTACCTATTCTTGCAGTGTTTGATGCTGTAGATGGAAGTGTTAAAAAACCACCCGTTGCTAGTGTTCCTGAAATAACATTTAATTCTTTGTTTACAGTAGTTGCTGCTGAAATTGTTTTAGTACTTGCGCCAGAGATTGTCAAGTTTGCATAATTTGTAGCTGTAATGGCTTGTGCAGATGTACTTGCATATTCTATGGTCGAATTGCTGCCTAGATTTATTGTTGGTGAATTTGTACTCCTAAGAGTTGTAGATGTAGTACCTAACAATCCAGCAACATTTGTCGTAGTTAATTTACCATCGATTTGAAAAACTATACCTGTACTACCAGCAGTAATAGTTCTAAAATCTAAACTAAAAGCAGTTCCTTCTCTTATATCTAAAGAATCGCCTGAAGAACCACCTATCGTTATTGCTCCAAGTATACTCTTCACACCTGCTCCATATAGTTGAAGTTTACGATATGCTCCAGCTCTAACGGATTGAGCAGAACTCCCGTTATAAATAACTTTACAGCCATTTGCCAAAGTAAGTGTACTTATCGATGATGCCCAACTACCCCCAATTACTAAACTTCCAGCTCCCGTAAATACAATTTGATTTTCAGCATTACTACCTCCATTATTAATAATTGATCCAGTAACTGTGACTTTCCCGGTACTAATTGTTATCCTAGTAACAGCTAAATATACATTCATTGGAAAATATAATGAACCACATGTTAAAGTTCCTGTTCCAACAGCTAATGTTTTTGTACTTCTTGCTAATCCTACAGATCCAAATGTTATTTGACCAGCAACAGTCAATGAAAATCCTGTACTAATTGAGATATTAGTAGTAGTGGTGTTTCCTGTACTTATAATTAGGGTATTACAAACTGCATTTGTGTTTACCGTAATTTGATCCTGTTCCCTAATAATTACATCATCACCTGCAACAGGCACCCCAGAAGGCGACCAAGTACCTGCCGTATTCCAATTCGCACTTCCTGTCGAAATTTTAGTTTCTGCAAATGATTTAGTAAAAGTAATTAGCAATATCAATAAGATAAATAAGATAAATCTTACATCTTTAACAGTTAACTTGATATTTTTTGTGTAGAGTTTGTTTTTTAATAAAATCGATAAAAGAATTTTTGGGGTAGCGTAGTTCTTTAATTTCATTACTTTAAGTATTTTAAATATTTTAAATAATGAAATGCAAAAGCTATGCTTAAGCTTGCCAAATTAATTTGATATTCCTGTTTTGAATTCGATATTCTTTAAAAGAATTTAATAGTTTTTGTTTAATGTTTTTTATTCTTTCATCTCATTTTTTTAATAAAAATTAGATGGATTATTTAGATGGATTTTCCCAAAAAAATAAAATCAGGCTAAAAATAGGAAAATGAATAATGGTTATACATAATATGATATTCAACCAATTAATGTAGAATTAGCTATTCAATCACGATGATCTATAATTCAAGAATATCTTACTAGAAAGTTACAAATAGATATATACTTCGATATTGCTAGTTAGTTTTTTGTAAATCGATGTACAGAAACTTCATTGCCGTTTATCGTCTTAATAATATAATTCCCTTGATCTAGGTTTGTTAAAGATATTTTCGAGTTATTATTTATTAATTCCTGTGTTCCATATTCAATTACTCGGCCACTTATATCATATATATAATATTGAATGGTATTACTTTCAATAGCATTGAAATGCAAATTGATAATATCGTTACTCGGATTTGGATATAGTTCTACATTAGAATTTAACGAATTCGACTGAACCCCTAATACTGAATTAGCAAATAATAATTTAAATCTGTTTTTACCCCAACTTGCTTTATCATTTGTAATGTTAAAGGGATATGTACTGGCATTCGCCAAATGAGTTAGTGTGTTTGTAAATAAATCTAGTAGATAGATTCTTTTGTAACTTGGGAAATTATCAATGCCTGTAAATTCAAATTGATGCTCTGTTGTCATTATGTTTGAACCGTTATAACTAAATACAGCTAGGCTTATGGTATCCACAGTGCTACTGCATGGCAAAGCATTGATCGTCATGTTTACATTATCATCAGATAAAGTATAAACATTTAGTGCATCATTGAAAAGTTTACCTGCATCGTGTTCATCTCCAGAAAAACAGCTTGCGTTTTCATCCTGAACAATAAGTGCTTCATCTCTGTAATTGCTATCATTACTTGCAATTATGTGTAATATAGAATGAATGTTTTGATTAGAATTTGTACCCTTAAAATAATTATTACCTTCCGTTGTACATTTAATGTCTTCAGTAAATGTAATAGCTGGAGAAGCTGCATTCGCTCTGATAAAGAATGCTTGCCCACTTGCAATAAATCTAGTTATTCCGTTAGTACTATCACCTAAACCTGCATCATAAATTCCATATGAACCGGTGTTTGGATTGTAACACCAGAATTTATCGTCGATGTTTGTTTTTGTTAAACCTGAATGTGTGAAATTTATGCTACTTGCATAAGGGTTACCTACAAGATTGAAACCATCAGATGTACTAGCTCCTCCAATGGATGGAGTATATGTAATCGTTGGACTAATAGTTCCAGTGTTTAATGCTCCGATAAAATCGATAGTTACATCGTCTGGCGTAGTCCAATTCATAAATGGATCGGTTAAACTTCTACTCCCTCTCACAAAAACTTCAGCTCCTAAACCTGTACTTATTGTATTTGTTATGTCCGTAGGGTCTGTCCACCCATTATTAGATGCACCGCTTATACTTTCATTATAAGTTCTAATAGAAGAATTATTTCCGAAAGGATTATCATCAAAACCCGCAGCAGAACCAGCTGGTGCTGTTACAAAAATATCATCTATATATTGTGATAATTCGATTGACCCACTAACATTTACTGGTGAAGATAAAAATCTCCATTTACGTTTATTAGATCCACCTGGTATAAAACGTTGTACGATTACATCCCCAGTAATTGTTCCTGTTGCAGTACCTATTCTTGCAGTGTTTGTTGCTGTAGATGGAAGTGTTAAAAAACCACCCGTTGCTAGTGTTCCTGAAATAACATTTAATTCCTTATTTACAGTTGTAGCTGCTGAAATTGTTTTAGTACTTGCACCAGATATTGTTAATGATGCATAATTTGCGGCTGTAATAGCTTGAGCAGACGTACTTGCATATTCTATAGTGGAATTGCTCCCAATGTTTATAGTAGGATTGTTTGTGCTTCTAAATGTAGTAGAAGTAGTGCCGAATAAACCAGCTGTATTTGTAATTGTTAATTTGCCATTTATTTGAAAAACAATTCCAGAACCACCCGCAGATATAGTTCTAGTAGTAGTTATAAAGTTAGTTCCTTCTCTTATGTCTAATGAATCGCCTGAAGTTGAACCTACCGTTGTATTACCTTGCAAAGTTTTCGCACCTTCTCCATACAATTGTAATTTACGATATGTTCCAGATCGAACATTTTGAGCAGTACTTCCATTGTAAACAACTTTGCAATTATTAGCTAAGGTAAGAGTACTTATAGAAGATGTCCAGTTACCTCCGATGACCATTGTTCCAGCACCAGTGAATACAATTTGGTTTTCAGTATTAGAACTACCACTTGTTGTTATTGATCCAGTAATTGTGAATTTTCCGGTACTTATTGTAACCCTAGAAATAGCTCCTGTTGAGTTATTTGCTAAACTTAATGAACCACAAGTTATCGATTCTGCTCCAACAGCAATTGTTTTAGTTCTCCCAGTACTCGTTACAGCTCCTATGCTTAAAAGACCGGTTACATTTAATGATTTTCCTGAGTTAATAGAAATATTTGTTGTTGAAGATGAACCAGTTGAAATTGTTAATGTATTACATTCTGCATCTATATCAACTGTAATGAGATGAGATTGCCCAATAGTTACATTATCTCCCAATGATGGAACTACACCACCCGTCCAAGTACTGCTTGTATTCCATGGCCCACTCTGTGCAGAGCTTATGTTTGCAGCAAACGATTTTGTAAACGTAAATAGTAAAATCAATAAGATGAATAAGATAAATCTTACATCTTTAGCAGTAAGCTTGATGTTCATTTTGTTTAGTTTATTTATTAATAATAACTAGTTGTTGTCAATTATTAATTGGGCTTTAATACGATAGGGTGTTTCGTATTTTTCAATGCTCAAAATTAAGAATAAAATATGCGGCGGATACTACTTAGTTAAGTATAAATGCTTAATAAACAGAAAGTTTACTAGTTTAAGTAACAAAAAAGGGGCATCTTTTGGATGCCCCTTTAACAATTAAACAAATCTATTAATTATTGCTTGATAAATTTCTTGATGTATTGTTTACCATCTTGTGAAATTCTAATAAAATAAGTACCATTATTTAACTCCTCAATGTTTAGTTGAGTTAATGCATTTTGAGGTTCAAGGCTATTGACTTTGATGATTCTTCCCATTAAATCAACAATTTCATAATTTAAAGTTGATGTTGAATGATTATTCAATTTTAAATACAAATTAGAATTTGCAGGGTTTGGATATAATACTATTTCATCATTTTTTATTTCAGATGAAACTCCAATACTTAAGTTATTGAAGATTAATTTGAATCGATCATTTCCGTACGACTTAACATCAGTGCTAATCATAAAATCATATTCAGAATTATTTCGAATATTTGAAATGACATTTAGATAGCTATCAAATAAATATAATTCTATTGAAGGATCGATACTTTCAAATTCGCTAAACGAAATTTTATGATGTTTTGTAGAAATATTAGTAGAGTCGTAGCTCCAAACAGATACATTAATAGTATCACTAATACTTGGTACGTTTATTGAATTGATAGCTAAATTAAATTTATCATTTGTTACTGTATAAAGGTTTAATGCATCATTGAAGAATTTAGCAGCATCTCTTTCATCTGTAGCCAAATTAGAACCATTTAATGAATCAATTAATATCAATGTTTCATCATAATCGGCACTATCATCAATTAATGTCATACGTAAAATAGGGAATGATGAAGACGTTTTACTTGGTTTAAAATAGCTATTCCCAATTTGTTTACATTTCACATTTTCTGTGAAACTTATACTTGGAGCACTTGCAGATGTTGCTCTAACAAAAAAGGCTTGACCAGAGGCAATATATCTTGTAATACCATTAGTTCCTGTATGTGCTACAGCATCATAAATACCATAGTTTGAGGTGTTCGGATTATAGCACCAGAATTTATTTTCAATGTTAGTTTTAGTCCAACCTGCAGTAGTATCGAAATTAATTGGACTAGCATACGGATTACCAACTAAGTTAAAACCATCGGCTGTAGTTGCTCCACCTGTAGAAGGTGTATACGTTAAACTTTTTGCAATTGTGCCGGTATTTAATGTTCCGATATAATCTATTGTTACGTTATCTGGTGTAGTCCAATTTAAAAATGGATTTGCTAATGATCTCGTACCTCTAACAAAAACTTCTAAGCCTGTACCAGTTGTAACTGTATTAGAAATGTTCGTTGGGTTTGTCCAACCTAAACTAGAGGCTCCACTTGTTGCTTCATTGTATGTTCTAATAGAAGCATTATTATTTGGACTAGCATCAAATCCACCACCAGTAGACGCTGGAGCTGTTACAAAAATATCATCAATAAATTGTGATAAAGCGATACTTCCAGAGACGTTTACAGGAGAAGAAAGTAATCTCCATTTACGTTTGGTTGATCCACCTGGAATAAATCTATTGACGGTAACGTTACCACTAATTACAGAACCATTCGTAATTGGTGCTACTCTTGCTGTATTTGTAGCTGTAGATAAAAGAGTTAAATTACCATTCGTAGCTAAGTTCCCAGCAGTCATGGTTAATACATCACTTATGCTAATCATCTGATTCCCTAAAGTAACTCCATTTGTTCTATTTATTGTTAAATTTTTAAACGTTTGAGCTGCCGAGAATATATTATTTGGAATAGTATATGCTACGCCTGTAGATACACATGAACCAAAAGTTAGTGATCCACTTGATGTAATATTAATTTTGCCAGTTTGGTCGTTTATTGGAGCATCTCCATCTAATGCTAAATTACCGTTGAATGTGGCAACTCCACCAGCTAAAAATAAACTTGTAGTTATGAGTACGTCTGAGTTGAAAGTTGCAGTTCTAGTATTACTTCCTAAGCTAACGATGAGTTGAACAATCTGATTAAAATTTGATTCGAAATTAGGTACAATTATATTAGAAGTGTTATTTATAGATAAAATGGCTGATGTTGGACTTGCACAAGAACCAAATTTGAAAGTACCTGTACCTGAAATTGCACCACCTAATGTTACACTAGAAGTAACTAATTTTCCATTTAGAATTGATCCAGAAGCTAGACTTAAAGTATCTGAAATTACAACAGAACTTGTTGTAAATATTTTTTCACTATTTAACAGAAAAAGTTTTTTCGGTCTAAATCCCAAATTTCTAGCAACTGTTATATTTTGAGTAGATGATCCGTCTAATATTATTTTGGTATTGGTTAAAACAATATTTGTTGCACCTGTATTGGTAGTTATATCTCCTTTAAAAGTTAATATAAATGTAGAGCCATCCATATCTGCGGTATTGTTTAGGTTGAAATTACCTGATACAGTTGTATTACCTGCAAATGTTTTTACCCCAGAATTACTAAATGATAAATGATGATAAGTTTTTGCTAATACAGATTGAGCTCCAGCTAAGTTGTAGTTCACTGTATTTCCTGAAGTACTTGCATCGAATGTAGTTACACTTGGATTTGTAACAGAATTAATATTTAATGTACCTGTACTACCCATGGTTAAAGAACCTGCACCAGACAATGTTCCAGTATAAATTATGTCTGAATTTAAAGTATAAGAACCAGATATATCTAAGTTTGCAAATGTAGTTTGTGTTGTACCCTCAAACGATTTCGATGTACCACTAAATGTAATTGTTCCAGTACCAGAATTATAATTTCCATTATTAGTGAATGTGCCAGTAATCGTGTAAGAATCGTTTACGGTATTAGTTAAAGTTCCACCTGCATTCAAAGTTAAATTACCGAATGTTATAACCGGCGTTGCATTTGTAATAGCTAATGTACCACCCGTACCTGCTCCGATAGTTGTGGTGCCTGTTACCGTGAGATTAAATGCAGCCGTATTATAGGTATTGCCATTTCCAATAGTGAAATCACCACCAATACTTAAATTCGCACTTGCTGTTGTAGAGGCAGTACCAGTCATGGTAAAATTATTTAGAATAGTAGTGAAAGTATAAGTGGTTTTAATACTAGAGCCTCCAAATTCAACATTATAATAAGTTACACTAGAGATGTCTTGTGCTGTTTCATTACTAATCCAACGAACAGTACTGGTTTCAGCTGTAAATGATCCAGTTGATAAAAAAGCGCTATCTGTAAAGTTAATAGTACTTGAGCCACCTAGTAGTGTACCAGGTCCGCGGGTGAATTTTGTAAATGTTAGTGTATTATCTGTTCCACAAGAAAGACTTCCTGCAGTACCATTCAATGTTAAAGGCCCAGCAGTAACATTTCCAGTAAATGTAGCAATACCAGCTGTTTTTGTTAAAGTTACTGTACCAGATGTATTAAATCCACTTATAGATTGCGTAGTAGCAGTTCCACTGATATTTATACTTGAGGATCCAGCATTAAATGTCCCATTATTGGTAAAGTTACCACCGAAGTCTATAGTAAAATTACCAGTGTTTAATGTAGCAAAGGGGTTAATAGTTAGTGGGCAATTACCACCTAATATTTTTGCACCATTTAACGTAATTGCACCTGTGCTTGTTAAAGAAATTCCTGTAGTTCCAGAAAATGTTGCTGGCCACTCATTATTCGTAACTGTTCTTGCTGTAGTTGTGTTAAATCTAATTCCTGCTGTTGCACTAAAAGTAACCGCAGCACTCATCGTAGCTGTACCTTCAATAGTTAATGTACCGTTTACAGTTACTGTAGTTGTGGTTTTTGAACCAGAACCTCCGAGCTTTAAATTGTTATATGCTACCGGTCTAACCGTTTGTGCAGCATTAGCGTCATAAATTACAGTACTTGTTGTACCTGGAGAAAGTGTAAAGCCCCCAACAGTACCGCCCATATCTAATGTTCCTGTACTTGTCATGTTTATTTGACAACCAGTAGTCCCACTCGTTATCGTTCCATTAATAGTGCAGGTTCCTGTTGTTATAGAAATGATATCATTTCTACCTGAAGTTGTTGCACTCATGGTTAACGACGACATTGTTACACTTCCTGCTCCAATGTTTAATGCACAATTATATGCTGAAGAAGCTGGACGAGCCATTGTGATTGCACCATTAACCGTTAAAGCGTTTGTACCACTAATAGTAACGCCTGTTTGTGCAGAAACTGTTGACATTGAAAGGGAAATACAAGTGTAATTTCCGTCGACAGTAACTGTTCGCCCCGATGATATACTTACCGCATCTCCCGGGCCAACACCCCTCGAATTCCAACCCGCATTTGTCATCGCATTTGTAGCACCAGAAACTAATGTTAAAGAAGTAGCACTTTGAATGGAAGCTACTGTCCCAATTACAACATTGGATGTATTTAATATTTGACTTCCAACACTAAGTGTAGTGGTGAAACTTGCTAATGCTGACCCCGTAACAGAAGTAGAACCTGCAGTTACAGTTACGGTACCTGGCCTAGTTACAGATATGTTCCAAGTACTAGCTGAACTCCAATTTCCTGATGCTGCTGTTGTAATCGTTGCTGCTTTACTGTTGTTTATACCTATAGTAATAAACAAAGCGAACATTAATACAGTTCGTTGTATTGTAAATCTAAATCTCATGTGTCTTTTTTGGGTAAAAGGGTAAACTCATAAGTTTCACTAATAAAAAATACTTTTAAATTTTTATTTGTAATTACTTATTCTAGTTAATAATCCAAAAATATGCCATTTATCTATTTATGTATGTTTTTTTTTAAAATGTAGGAATATAGTATGATTAAGGGCTTTTTTGCTTTGCAGCATAATTAATTATTGCTAGTATTGCATCATTCTTTTTCCCAAAAAAGGAATACCCAGTCCCAATTAATTTATACAACAACAACACATTGAATTAAGAATGAGAATAGGTGTAACCTATTGGATTTCCTATGGTTTTATTTTATTAACAAAATGATGATAAAAAAAATTTCTATGGTTGTTGGTTTGTGTTTAATTATCACTTCCAATTTAGTTTCTGCAAAACAAAGTTCAGATTCATTATTCATTAAAGTTCAACAAGCTAAAAATGCTGATGAAAAAATACGTGCTTATACAAATGTTATTCTTTTCTATTCTGCAAGGAATATAGATTCATCAATCTATTTCGCAGATCAAGCCTTAACCCTCTTTCAGCAAGCAAATGATAGGGTTTCAGAGGGTAGAGTATATCATACCCTGGCAAATATTTACAAAGATCGTTTAAGTTATGATACATCTTTGAACTACATAAATAAAGCTTTTGTTCTGTTTAATTCAATTAATTACGATAAGGGTATAGCCAAATGTTATAGCACTCAGGGAATAATCGCAGCACAAAAATCGGAATACAAAACCGCGGCAAATTATTTTATGCGTGCCCTGAAATTATCTGAGAAAATGGGCGATGTAAATGGTATGGTACAAGGCTATGCAAACATGGGGAGTATTTATGGATATTTAAATAATCATCAGAAAGCAATCTATTATTTTCAAAAAGCTCAAGAACTTAATCAACGTGAATTTGGTGTTTCGTATTATAAAATTTTTGGAAATTTAGCATCTGCCTATTTTAATTTGGGTAAATATGAAATGGCATTATCTTATTACAAAATTTGTATTGATAAATATGAAGAGATTGCTGTTGAAATGGATGATTATATTGTATACTTAACCGAAGCCGGCGATTGTGAACGTGAACTAAATAATATTCCTGGAGCACTGAATTATTATAATACCGCCTATCCTATGGCTGTAGAGGCCGATCTGCAAATGCAACAGGCCGATATTTTACTTCAACTTGCCCAACTAAATGCTAAGTTAAAAAATTACAATTTAGTTATTGAACTTGCCGATAAATCGATTAAAATCGCTAAGAAAAACGATTTGTTAGATTTATTAGTGCTTGCGCTAGAAATTAAAAGCAATGCTTATTCTCAATTAAATAAATACGACTTAGCATTTAGTTCATTCAAAGAATATAATGTAGTAAAAGATAGTCTTCAAAATTATGAGCAGAAAAAAGATGTCGAACTTTTAGAAGCTGATTATAAAGTAGAAAAATCGCAAGCGGAAATTGATAAGCTAGAATTAAAGAATCAGAAAAGTAACCTAACAAAGTCAATTTATCTAATCCTACTATTTTCTTTTATTGTTATCGCAATTATCTTGTTTACTTCTCTAAAAAAGAGAAATACCTTTAATAAAATTTTAGAGCAGTCTAATAAAGTTAAAGATAGATTACTCTCAATTATTGCGCATGATCTGAAAAGTCCTTTAAGTAATATTGTAAATGTTTTAGATGCTATCGATCAAGGGTTGTTTACTAAAGAAGAACAAAATGAAGTTGTGGTTGCATTGAAAAATCAAACAAATGTAACGATTGAAACTCTAGAGAACCTTTTAAAATGGGGACAAGCACAATTGAGAGGCATTCAAGTAAAACCCGAAAAGTTTAAACTGAAAGATCAACTTAATAAAGCTATTTTGTTCGTTTCCGCTCAAGCAAATTCTAAAAAAATTAAAATTGTATATAATCAAGATAACGATTGGAATGGACATTTTGATCAAGAACATTTTAATTTCATTGTTCGAAATTATTTAGCAAATGCTATTAAGTTTAGTCCTGAAGAAAGTATTATTGAAGTGAAAACAGAGCTAGATAATCATAGAAATATTTTTAAAATTTCTATTGTAGATAGAGGTATGGGAATTAAAGAAGAAGATGCGCCAAGTATTTTTCAGCCTTCACCTAAAGTGAATTATGGTACCAATAATGAACATGGAAGTGGATTGGGATTAAGGTTGTGTAAAGAATTCGCAGAAGCTAATAATGGTAGTGTTGGATTCAACACAAAAGTAGGAGAGGGTTCGGAGTTCTTTTTTACAGGGAAAGCTGCCTAATTGAAAATGATTATATAGTTTAAAGGCCCCTTTTATTGGGGCCTTTATTATTTCTGAATTAATATTTTACCACTGTCAATTACTTTTTTATTTCTATCGTAATACTTATACATATAACTTCCATTTTCAAAATCATCAATTTGAATTGTTGTTATACTTTTAGATATTTTAACCCTTTTAAGTATTTTACCTTGAATATCATAAAATTCTAATTCACCTTCTATTGTGTTATTTTGTTTAATGGTGAGCATATTACTTGCGGGATTCGGGTACAGTTCAATTTTGTTATGATCACTAATTAAATTACTCTCTATTCCTACTTTTAAACTCGTTCCAATACCTAAACAATATTCCCCTAATTTTAAACTATCGATATTAATGTTGCCAATCTTATCGGTTTTTGAGCTTAATGTATTCTTCGTATAATATTCATATTCTCTCCATTCTTCCGATGGATTTTTTCTGTAAAGAAGAATTAAACTATCTTCATTTTGTATTGCTAATTGATGATCTAAATAAGTATTCCCATTAAACACCCCAACTCTTCCGTCATAAGAAAATCGTGCACTTGCTTTAAAGGTTGAATTTGGAATACCCGAAACCGTCCAATAACGTTGTGGCGAAATTCTATTAATATTACTTGTATGGCTTCCTTGTGCTCCTGTGTAATGATGCTCTATTCTTAATAATGTAGAGTCGCTAATCGTATTAACAGTTACGTTCATTTTTGCTAATGTGAAATTCACAGCTCCTGTATTTTTTAATACTTTCTGCTCCGATGATATGGCTTGAGAAATTTTATCATTCATATTTAAAACTACCATGGCCGGATTAAACGGAATGTTGAATTCTACAATCGAATATTCTCCACTTAACATTGCTCTGTGTGTTATTGACGTGAAATCTTTATCCACATAACTTATTTCCATCGGTACATTTGTATAGAAATTCGGATTGCCATATTTCATCTGACGAACATATGCTTTTACTTTGTACTGAACATTTATTTTGCTCACTTCTATAGAATCTATAGAGAAATGTGCCCATCCTGTTTGGTAAATCCAATCGTTAAAAAAATGAGATAAATCTACACCACTATGCTGTGAT
>JACCDN011094505.1_pt1 | contig 24503 bp, 15 predicted proteins | sample 7441691 | NCBI WGS metagenome assembly JACCDN01 (sample SAMN15323439, study PRJNA562643) | freshwater metagenome | isolation source: river surface water | place: USA:Blue River Watershed | collected 2017-08-16 | reverse complement strand
TGTTCATCCATAGTCAAATGTGTAAGATTTTGATTTAATTCAATTGGTTGATTAAATTTATGACCCATAATTAAATGTGTAAGATTTTTATTTAATTGAATTAGTTGATTAAATTCATAACCCATTGTCAAATAAGTAAGATTTTTATTTAATTGAATTGGTTGATTAAATTCATAACCCATAGTCAAATAAGTAAGATTTTTATTTAATTGAATTAGTTGATTAAAATAATAACCCATAGTCAAATAAGTAAGATTTTGATTTAATTCAATCAGTTGATTAAATTTACAACCCATAATCAAATGAATAAGATTTTGATTTAATTGAATTGTTTGATTAAAATATTCACCCATAGTCAAATGTGTAAGATTTTGATTTAATTGAATTGTTTGATTAAAATGTTCACCCATAATCAAATGTATGAGATTTTGATTTAATTGAATTAGTTGATTAAAAGTAATATCCATGATTTTATTATGATAGATTCAAATATAATTTAATTGGTTGATCAAGATATTACATATAATCACATATAATAATAATTGCTTAAGATTGATAACATGACTTTTTTGAAACTTTTTATTTTTCAATTTTTTATCAATATATAAGCATTAAGAAATGTGTATATATTGGACAAATAAAAGTATATACTTACAAATTATACGATGTATATTAAAAGTAATATAGACACTGAATTATTATATTAAGTATATTTGTGAATACAAACATTATTTAAATATTAAATATTTAATATTCTATATTGAATTATGTCTCCATGAAATCAAGTTGTGATAATAATTTTTTTATAATAATCAAAAATATAATATACTATTTATAAATTTTTAATTTATATGCTGAACTGATAGCACCAAAAATCAACATACCTTGTGGAGACAATGGATTAAAAAAACAAAAATTTAATTTTTTATTTAATTTTTCATATAACTCTCCAACGATTGAATATTTTTTAATTTTATCAAATTTTTCTTTATATGAATTTGGATAAATTTTTTTTTCCATTGTTGTCAAAATATGAAAAGGTAACATATGTATTAAATAAATAAATGGTATAAAATAATATAAATTATAATAAGCCAATGTTTCATTTAAAAATGAAACTAATACAATCATCCATACAACGATATGTATAGTACAAACTAATATAAATATGGGTTTCATAATGAAATAGAATTATAATAAAAAACAAAATGGTATGGCTAAAAAATGACAATAAAATATATTTTTACCTTCAAATTAAAATAAATTTATAAACTAAATAATTAATGTATAAAAAAATATTTGAAAATATAGAATTAAATAAACCGGTTTTAATTAAAAAATTTATTCAAAAAGATGAACATGAAGATTCAATAAAAGATATAATAAAATTATCAAAATTATCAAATAAAAAAAATAATTTTTTAAGTGGATCAAAGTATATTAAATCAAATAAAAATTCACTTATAAATACTATTTTAAATGAATTAAAAAAAAATGATAACATTAAAATTTATGATGAATATAGAATATGGAATCATGAAAAAAACAATATCACGCCATGGCATTATGATGGGAATGGTATTGATGTAATTAATATATGTTTTAATGGAAAAAAAAAATTTATATTATCTGAACCAAATAGTCAAATAACATTTCCTTTTACAAACATCACAATAATTAATACTTCATTCAAACAAGAATATATATTAGAACCTGGAGATTTATTATTAATCCCCCGTTTTTGGTTTCACAAAGTAATATCATTAGAATCTGAAACAATAACAATAAATTTTTGTTTAACAAACAGTCATGACAATATTCCAAATAACTTAAAAATGTTATATAATTTACATAATTTATTTAAAACAACAATGTCAAAAGAATACATATGTTCTTATCCAAATATTAAAATTAAATTAGAAAATATTTTTTATTATTATATCAAAGAAAACATTTTATTATTTATTTTATTTTTAACATTACGATTTTTAATAAAAAAAATGGCTAATATAAACTTCAGTTTTATAAATAATTTAGATAAATTGCTTTTAATATTTTTTTATACGGAACATCAATATCAAACTGACAGTGTAGGAATGTCAAGATTATTATTTGTTAATTCATTATTTAACAATTTGATCATTGATAAATTAATCTAATAAATATTCATTAATGGTCATTCCACAATAATTTTGTGGATTAATTCTATAATCAATCGGCTTATATATTTTAATAATAATACTTTGTTGAAGTAAAAATTTAAAAATATTTTTAAATAAAGGTGTATGTCCATATTCAGGGCATCCAATGTGTGCCATTTCATGAATAACAACATACATCAACGTATTATTGTCATGAATATTATCTATTAATTTTGATCGAAGACAAAACACTATTTTTTCACCTTTATTTACAGTATAAGATGTGTATTTTTCATCTTGAGGTGTTTCCATTATATTAATTTTTTTAGTTCTTAAAATTAAATCTTTTATATATGGAATATTTTCAGGAAATTTATTTTGATTATTTTGTAAATATGATATCAACTTTTTCATATTTATTTTAATATTAGCCAATGTGTTAGCTGCTTTTATTTTATCATTTTTATCTCTAACCCAATAATATTCATTATCAATAGGTGATTTTATTTTAACAAGATTATCATATTTATAAACATTATTATAAACAATGCAAATTATAATAAATATAATTGTTATAAATATAATTAAGAAAAACATATTTTATATATAATAATGTTTTGATAAAAAATATTTTTCAATTTTATCAAAATATCGCTAATAAATATTTTTAATTATAAAAACTTTTTTTATTTATATAATTATATTATAATACTATAAATGGGTAATTTAACATCACAACCTGAAAAAGAAAAATCAGAAGAACATGTATTACAATCCAATCAACTTGATACTAAAACTAATGAAATATTAAATAATATTCAAAAAGTGATAAATGATAAACAAGATACATCAGATATTCTTGAATCATTAAATATCACCGAATTAAAAAAAGATGTTGGTCAAATCGGTGGAAAAAAAAATATTCCATTGCTTGATAATTCACAAATAAATTCATTAAAAACGTATGAAAATACAATTAATAAATTAAATACCAACACAAAAAGAAAAAGATATACAAAATATGATTTATTTAATATTTTAAGGAATTTAGATATTGAAACCGAAAATGAACAAATGGGTGGAGATATTAAAGACAATAAAGACAATAAAGATAATGATGTTAATGATGTTAATCTTGAAACTGAAACTTCTTTAAATGATGCTAAATCAATGGAACACATAAAAAATATAATTTTAAAAGAATTAGATACATTAAAAAATAATAAATCACAACAATTAGGTGGAAGTGGGTGTGGATGTTCAGGAAGCAAAAAAACTTTAGAAAAAAAATCCTTAAAAATCAATTATAATAATGTAGTTGTCGATGATGAAAATAAACAAGTTGGAGGTACAGTTGTTATTGATGCAACCGCATCAAGTTCGAGTTCATCATATACTTCTGAATCATCTTCATCAGAATTGGGTAAATCCAAATCCAAATCTAAATCTAAATCCAAATCCAAATCCAAATCTAAATTATCTAAATACAATGAAATGCAAGATACATCTGAAAGTTCAAAATTTGTAATTGAAACATCTGAATCAGGAAATAAAGATAAACAAACATCAAATGGTGAAAGTGAAAGTGAAAATACAGATAATACTGATGAAGAAGATAAATCCAATGCAGATACAGAAAGTGAAAAAAGTGAAAAAAGTGATAATAAAAATGAAGAAGGATTAAGTATATTTCCATTTAATTCATCAGATGTAAAATCAAGTCTTTCAATCAAAAACTACAGAATGTTAAGAAGAAAAATATAACTCAAATATCAATCGTCAATGATTGTTTAATATTTATATCTACCTTATTAATTAATCTATTATCATTCAAATTATCATCAATACATTTGTTTTTATTTTTAATAAATTTATTTTTATTAAATTTATTATTAATTTCACCATCAATCACATTAGAATCAGTAAAATTTTTTGATGTATTACCATTAACATAATCATTAATTGGATTTGTTTTATTTCTTCTATTAATTTCTTTATTAATATAATTTTCAAATATTTTGTTTGGATTTGCAACAATATGTTCTAAAAATTGAATGGATGGTTTCATAATTTGATTTGTAATATAAAATAAATAATCCAATTCAATTTTTTGTTCAATCACATATGTTGGATCTTCAATCCTATCATCTTGCAATTTAACTTTGCCTTTTGGTATCACATATACATATGGTATTCTATCATTAGATTCGGGTTTATTTCCAGGATTTCTTTTTGCAAGCCGTTGTGATAATAAAACATGTGCGGAAGAACAATTAACATCATCCCAATTCCATCGTCCTTTATCACCACATTCACCTTCATCATCATCCGTAAGTTTTTTACCTTTATATTTAGCTCTTAATGTTTTGGTGATAATATATTTATCAATAGGATAAAATCCTTGAAAAATGCGTTTAATAAGTAATTTAGTATAATTAATAGCACCTTTATTTCTATTAATAATATTTGTATCACCATATTTACCATTTAAAATATAATCAACAATTCCACCAACAACAATTTTAACAATTTTAGCATTATCTCTTCTTTTTAAAACAATTCCCATAGATTTTTGTTTAAATAATTCATAATTTTTTTCATATAAATTTCCAGTATATCTTTTTTTAGTTAAAATAATAAAAGGCCAAAATGTTTTTTCATATTCAAGATCTTCAGGTTCAGGTAAAATTTTGCCAATTACTTCACCTGCAAGAATACCTAATTCAATACTAACTCTTAAAGCAGCTTTATTAATCATAATTTGTTTCGTATTAATATTAAGTATTTTAGGACTAAAAAACACTGAATCAGTATTTTTAACAATTAATGAACCGACCCCTGCATGAAAATGTCCGATATCAGTTTCTAAATCATAAACATAATCATCAATAAATCCTAAATCAGTAATTTCAATTATTTTATCAAAATCTTCATAATTGAATGGTCTTATTTTACTACTTTTAATTTCTATATGATTAAATTCTAAATTTGTTTTGATAACATTAATTTGAACATAATATCCGCAAGCTCTACAAATATAATAAATATTCAAAGCATCAATTAAATTTTTTGCAATAAAATTTATAGTGCCATATGAATCAGGATAATATCCATACTTATTTATATAATGATTTATCATTTCTACAGGTTCAATACCAGATATTTTTTTAAATCCTTCAAATTCTCTATTATGCAATAATTTTGTTCCAATGGTGCATTCTGATGGTTTAATTTGATTATTATTTATATCCAATAAAGAATGATCAGATGTAACTTTAACATAAGCTTGAAGTGTTTTAATTTCATACATTTTTTTATTTGTTTTATGTCTAATAACACGTTTAATATTTGACCAGCCTTTATCCGTCCAAACTTTATAATCTATCAAATCATCATGTTCTTTATCACTTAATCCATCAATATTAGATTTAAATACATCATAATTTTTCCAAATTGCACCAATATGTTCAATAGACATTGTTTCTATTTGATTGTATCTATTTAATAATAAAATTGGGGTATCTGGAGCAACCGAATCACCATATATTACTTTTGGATTTATTTTATAATTTGAATTCAATAACGTATTTGTTTTTGAATGAAAATATTCAATATAATCTTCAACATTGTGTCTATTTTCTTTTGGTTCGATAAATTTATATGTTGGAACATTTTTAAACAAGTCATGCATAAATTCACAATATTTAGATTTGTCATTTAACGATAAATTAACAATTTCACCAAATGTTCCCTCAATAAAATCTCTTGCTAATTCTAACATTTTTCTTCCGGTTGCTGTTGTTGAAGCAGCTAATTCTTTCATATAAATTGGAGATGTTTGTGCTCCAACTTGTCCATATAAACTATTTGCAGTAATTTTATATGCAAGTTGCAATCCTTCATAAATAGCAGCTAAAAAATAATTCCCTTCTTTTGTTTCGTTTTCACCCATTTTTTTTGTTTCTTTACGTTTTTTTAATAATTCTTCTAAAATTTGACATAATACACCTTTTGTTCCATCTTTTTTTTTTGCAAATCTACAAGTTGTAGTTGTACCATCTGAATTATTATAAATTGCTTCTTTATATTCATAATCTGGTAAATTAGAAAATGCTGGATTATCAACAAAACATTCATGTGATATATTCATATAAATCATTGAACTTGGATATAAACTTGCATAATCTAAAACTGGTATTGGTTCATAATGTATCCCTTTTACAGGTTCAAATACTGTTGCACCTTCATAACCAACTTTTTCTTCTTCATCATCTGAATCAGTATCTGAATCAGAATCATAATTCTTAAAATTTTTAAATGGATGTGTAGGATCAAAAGTTTTATTATCTTTACCTTTTTTATTAAAATTTTTATCATTAAATGTTTTTTTTGGTATTAAAAATCCAAGTTCTCTACATTTTTTTGATACTAATGAAAAAATTTTAACACCTTGACCTCTCATAAAAATATAACTCAATGGAACATTACATACATTTGCCATGCCAATATTGTTATTCAATACTTTTAATTTTTCCATTAATTTTGAAACCAATGAACAATCCATTATACAATATTTAGCAATTATTCCTCTGTCATCATCTGAACCTTTATACAATCTGAATAAATCTTTTGGTGATATATCATCTTTAGCATGTGCCCAAAATATTTTATTTCCTTTTATTGGAATAATTGTTTCATTGTATTCAACATCAATCCAATTATTTTTTTCTTTATTTAAAACTTGTTTATTTGAGTATTCACTAAAATAAAAGTATAATTTTGATTTAGTTTCAATTGAATTTATTATATTTTTTTTAATAATATTTTTCCACATTGGTTCATTACCATCTTCTATATGAAATATATCTTCAGGAATATTCCCATTCAATACAAGTTTGTATAATGTTTTTGGTTCGTCGAAAATAAAATTATCGTAATTTTTGTATGTTTTAATATTTTCTGTTAATTGTTTAATTTCTTCAGATTCTAATTTTTTTAATTCAATTATTTTATATTTTATCTCATGTTTATTTTCATTTAATCCATCATCCCATGTTATATTTATATAATCATCAGATTTTATTCCATATACACCAGATGTGTATATTATTGATTTTGTATTTTCTTCCATAATTTCACACATTATCATTTCTTCTTTTATGTATGTTGATGCTACTGAATCTAATTTATATGAATCTAATTTTGCTTCACGTTGTCTTTCTTTCATCATATCAATAATAATTCTACCTTCCATGTCAAAATATTTCAATATATTATCACCCAAAGCAGAACTTGATAAAATTTTTTCAACAAATTCTGTTTTATGACCTTTTATTCTAGATAATTCAGAAAATTTATCCAATATTTTTAATTTTCTTGCTCGATCATACATATATTTAAAATCAAAACCTACTATATTCCAACCTGTAATGATATCTGGGTCTTTTTTTTGAATTATTTTTGTCCAAGCTATTAAGACTTCTTTTTCTGTATTATATGTTTCTATTTCAGCATCTTCAAATCCTTTTATTTTATTACAGCCATTCAAAGATATCAATATTTTTGTAAATGGTTCAGTTTCTCCATGATATGTTAAGGTTGTACCTATTTGAATTATCGGATCACCCGGTTTCGTATTATCAGTTAATTTTTCATTATCTTCCGGATCTATTGCTTGTGGAAAACCACCTTTTAAACTTGTACATTCTATGTCAAAAGATGCTATTATAAATTTTTGTATTGAGGCATTTTGATATGATTCTATATTTTTTTTATCAATTTGCACAGCAATATCACAATGACTATAATCAGAATTATATTTTTCATATTTTGTTATTTTAGCCCATCCACAACCAGTTAATTTATAAATATGCATAAATCTAATTAATGGTTCTATGTTTGATTCATAAAGTTCTAATTTAATTGGAGATTTTGATAATGATAAATTCATTATTTTATTTTTCATTATCCAATTTTCAAATGTTTTGTATGAACGCATATTGTGAAAAATTAATCTTATAAATTTAAAATCTTTATATGCTTTGAATCCATATAAATCTTTCCTTTTTACAATAGTATAATCTTTAAAACCATCTAATGCTTTTTGATTGATTTTTGATTTAAGTGTTGTCATTAAAGTTCTGATTTTTTTTTCATCATATGTATTATCAATTTTAACATAAAAATATGGTGTATAATTATTTATATTTACAACTATTGATTTGTTATCTTGTGTTTTACCATAAATTCTTATTTTATATCTTTCTTTGTATTTATCCGTTTTTTCTAATGATTGTTCTAATTCTTGTTCTAATTCTTCATCAGTGTTTAATTCATTTGATTCATTTGATTCATTTGATTCATTTGATTCATTTGATTCATTTGATTCATTTGATTCATTTGATTCATTTGATTTAGTTAGTTTATTAGAACTATTTATTTTTATTTGTTCATTATATTGTTTCCAATCAAGAATTTGAAATATTATTGGTTCCATAAAATATGTATAAAATTTAATATATTATATCATATTATCAATTTTTTTATATAATTATTATGATTTAAAACAATATTTATTGATCTATATTAATTGATGGATTTAATAATGAATAATCCAAATAATGATTTATCTAATAAAATTAATAATTTATTTATAAGAGCAGATGGCTCTTATGGTATTATTCATAATAATAATATGAATATTAATGAAAATAATAGTATGAATAATAATGAAAATAATAGTATGAATAATAATGAAAATAATAGTATGAATAATAATGAAAATAATAGTATAAATAATAATGAAAATAATAGTATGAATAATGATGAAAATAATAGTATGAATAATGATGAAAATAATAGTATGAATAATGATAAAAAACATGATATATGGGATACAGTTATTAATGATGATAAATTTTACATAAATAATAAAATATCGAGAATTTTTCCCATATTAAAAAATTTTAATAATTTTTCCAAAATAAAAATAGACAATGATTCATTCAGTTATATAACAATAAGAGAAATAGCTGAAATTATTTCAAAAATAATTTGTTATCATTTATTAGAATATAATTTAAATCCACAAAAATCAATCATTGTAGATTATACGGCTGGAGTGGGTGGAAATGTATTATCATTTGGTAAATTTTTTAAATATATTTATGCTATTGAATTAGATGAAATAAGAGCAAAATATTTAGAAAATAACATAAATGTTTATGGATATAAAAATATAAATGTAATAAATAAATGTGCATTAGAATTTAACGACAATGATTTAATTACTTTAAATCCAAATATAATCTTTGTAGATCCACCATGGGGTGGAACAAATTATAAAAATAATGAAAATTTAATGCTAAGTTTAGGAACAAAGCGTTTAGAAGAATTGGTGATAGATATTGTAAAAAAATATTCTGAATATTACACTGAAATAGTAAATAAAAATCCCAAAGAAAAAAATAATAATTATAATAATAAATTTATTATTTTAAAATTACCAAAAAATTACAATATTGAATATTTTTATTATTATATAAAATCAAATAATCATTTTTTAAATTACAACATATGTTTATATTTATATATTTTAAATAAAATGATTATTGTTGTGTGTGAACTTCAATATAAATTTTATTTATAATTTATTCAATTTCATACATTAATATGTAAGCAGATGATGTGTCAAATGTTGATGTTTGATGTCTTTCAACAAAAGAATCATTGAAATGATACCAATTTTTATCATCAACAATAGATGTTGCATCCGCAGTATAATGTCCACCATTTAAACTTCCCATATGATTAGATATACCTTTTAATTTATATTTATAACTCAATGAATTATTAGTTTTCATTGAATTATCACAATATTTTGATAAATCAATAGTATCAGGTATTTGAACATCTTTATTATTTTTCCAAACATCTCCATTTGGTAAATTATTAAATCTACATAATTGAATAAATAATATCATACCAGGTCTCCAAATATATTTTTGTTTAATTGTTTTAGCATTTGAACACACTTCACATTTTCTATCAATTTGTTCTTTTTGGATATAATCATCAAAACATTCTTCTAAAGTTGATTTTACATTTAAACTTAATATAGTATTGAATTCATATTTATGAACACAATTATTACATTCAACACAAGTAAATGTATTTACATCAAATGTTAATAAATTAAATAATAATGGATTGTATCCTGTAGTAGTTGTATCTAAAGAATTTTTTCTTTTAACACCAAACACATTAGACATAAATTTTAATCCATTGAATTTATTAACAACATCTTTATTTTTTTCTTTATATTTATTTAATTCAATCATAATATCTTTTTTTTTTTCAATTGAATTTGTATTTTTCAATTTAATTCTTGTTTTTTCAACAATATTTATATATTCTTCAATGACATTTGGAACATTATTTATAACTGGTTCTGAATCAATGCAAGTTTCTTCTATCAATATATCAAATATTCCAATCAATAATTCGTGTGCATCTTGTTGTGAAAATCCTCTCATAGAAGGAATTTTTTTGTCAATTATTTTTTTTATTCCACTTGGATTTACACTACTGTTCCCTTGATATACAATTAAATTTACTAATTCAGCTAATTTGATTGTCAATGTATTTTCAATATATAATTTCAAATCTCTTGAATTTATCATTATATCATCATCATCATTCATTTTATATGTATTTTTTATCATTTCTGACAATTTTTCTATAGAACATGTTTTTAAAAATTTTATAAATGGAGCTTTGATTTTTTCAGTAATAACCATACTTGCAAATGTTTCATTTTCTTCATTTTCTTCATTATTCATTATAAATGGATTAGTTTCGCATAATAAAAAATTAATTAATGTTTTAGAATGAATTATTAATTGAAGTATTGAATTCATATAGCATGTATTACCCAGGTTTTTAAAACCACATAATCCTATTTTTTCTTCTTTAATTTGTTGAATTTGATTAGGCACGAACATATTTTATTATTTTAATAGTTTAAATGTTTAATGTTATTTATATTTATTTAATCAATTTTTTTATATATATATAACATTATATATCTAATATATATATGAGTAGTACAATGTATTGTTCACATTCTAATGGTAGAATACCTACAAATCAAAGCCTTTTTTTTATGGGTACTAATTTTAAATTATGGAAATTAGCGGTTAATAGTTGGAAAAACAATGGTAATAATATGATTGCAGGACAACAACAATTCACATCTATTGGTGGTCATAATTACAATTTTTGTTCAAGTGTTCAACTTCATACAGGCGAAATATTGGCTATTGATTCTAATGATAAAACATTATATTTAGTTGATCCATCTTTATCTACAATGAAACAAATTGTTAATTCAGATGGTTCAAAACCATGTTGTTTTATGTCTATTACACAATTGTGTGATTATACAATTTTGTTAGTTGGAACAAATAAAAATGTTTATTATATAAATACCGTTAAAACACCATCTGTTAGTTGGAATATTTATCAAAATGGTTGGTTAAATGGCACAGTACGAATTAAAACAATTGGTTTTAGTAATTTGATTATTCAAGATAGTTCAAAAAATTTAGCTTCAGTTCAATATAATGAAAGTGCTGGTATTATTTCTCAATGGTATTATTTTCAAGCAAGTGGAAGATATGATGGAGCACAGCCTATGTATGATAATAATTACCAAAATATTCTTTGTAGAGGAAATAATAATAATAAAATGTATGTAGATACATATTATCTTAATACTACATCTAATGGTATAAATGGTAATCTTGTTGAACTTACACAAAATCCAAGTTGTTGTTGTTTAGAATTCATGTGGTTTGATAATGATAGAATTAAACCTGACATATTGACAAATTATTCAATTGATTTGCCAATCAAAGATGGGTTATTTTCATATTATAATTCTGATTCATTTTTAAATGGAATTTGGTATGATTTGACTACAAATCTTAATAATGTTGTTTATTTATCTAATAATATACAAAAAAATTCTAATTTTATTTATGGCGATACTTCTTCTTTTATGATTTTTCCTTATGATGTTTTAACAAATAATTCTTACACATTGTTTCATCTTACTAAATATAATGGAAATACCAAAGGAAGAATTTTACAAGGATTAAAAAATGATTGGACTTCAGGATTTTTGAATAATAATGCTGGGGTTGCTTATCATGGCAATTGGATTACTGACACTAAAAATGTTTTTAATAATGATTGGGTTTTATCAACAGATCAATTAAATTTGTATAGAGCAAATATGCATAATTTTACAACTAGTTCATCATCAAATAATATATTAACACAATTAGCCATCAATACCGGATATACTAACGAAAAATCAGATTGGGCGTGTGCTTGTATTATTGTTTTTAATAGAGAATTATCAAAAGATGAAATATTATTAATGGAATCATGGATTGTTAAAAAATATAGTGGTTTATTTGCAAATAACATGAATTCATTAGGTTTTAAAAATTTTTATAATATTGATGACAATAATCAAATTATTGGAAAAATTAATTATTCAACTGTTTTTGATGAACAAAATACAATTAGAAATGCTACATTCACTTGTCCATCTTTAGATGGAATTAATTGCATCAATCAAAATAATGAAGATTATATAAATATGAAAAATTTTGGTAATATTATGCCTGTTTTACCATCAACAACACAAATATCTTGTGAATTTACATTTGATAAAACTAAAAAACCTGCTGACACTTTTAAATTCATTAATAAAAATGGCAACATTAGAAGCGAAGATTGTCAAAAAATTTTTGATAGATATAATTTATATCCTACAAATAATCCTCTTGCAATTATTGGTCCTGATTCTAATGCAAAAATATATAATAAAATAAATAATTCTGATGAATTAGAAACCATTGCTTCCATTTATAATTATAAAAATACTAATACTGATGAACAAATCATTGATAGCATTAATGAAGTTTTAAATGAAACACCTTTGAAACTTGCTTGTTGCAGAAGATTGCAATCAAATAACAGCACTTTATATTCGAGTTATAATGGATCTTTGTCACCAAATGTTGCTGTTCAAAATGAAACTTTAAATAAATTGAATTTTCAATCAAATAGTTATACATTACCACCAAATTCATGTCCCGCCAATTTATATGGAGGTTCTAGTGATTGTGATGCTTTTTTTGGTTCTTATTGTGCTAATATGTATGATTATTTGCAATCAAAAGGATTTAATGATAATGATAAATTAAATATAATTCCCGAATGTGCTTGTTTATTTCCTCCTACTGTTAATCAAAAGCCGTATGCTTCACAACCTGCTGTTTGTTATAAAAATGGTTGTATATCTTCAGGCAAATCATATTTAGATTCATCTTCAAGACAAACCGGAACATACAATGCTATCACTTGTAATTCTACTATTTGTCAAAATATTATAAATGCTTCCGGAATTGATGCAGGTGGTAATGTTTCAATAAATTCAACACTAAATAATCAATGTGGTCAACAAATAAATGCAAAAACAAATAATGTTGAAAATACAAATTCATCACAATCACAACAACAATCACAAACAAAATCACAACCACAAACACAACCACAAACAGAATCACAAACAAAATCACAACCACAAACAGAATCACAAACAAAATCACAACCACAAACAGAATCACAAACAAAATCACAACCACAAACAGAATCACAAACAAAATCACAACCACAAACACAACCACAAATACAACCACAAACACAACCACAAACACAAACAGAATCACAAACACAAACAAATCCATCAAAACAAGCATATTTGATATCATACATATTATTAACAAGTATGACAATCAGTGTATTCATAATCATTTTAATTATTTTTTATTTTATATTTAGAAAAAATTAAATATAAATGTAATATAATGAGTTTATTAATAGATTTTTCTAATATTCAAATAAAAAATCCTGATAATACATATATCCTTAATGAATTTATAAGATATTATGATTGGATATATTCAAATTATTCACAATCAGAAAAATCGGCTAAAGAAAATTACTATAAATTGTTAGTGATTAAAAAAACAATTGATATAATTGCTAAATTTCCTAAACAAATAACATCCGGTGCTCAATTATCAAATATTAAAGGGATTGGACAAAAAACCATTTCAAGAATCAATGAAATAATTGATACAGGAAAATTAAGTGAAATAAAACATGAACAAATACAAATAAAATCAGTCAAAGAATTAAGTTCTATTTATGGAATAGGACCAGTTAAAGCATCTGAATTTTATACAAAATATAACATAACAAATTTAAATGAATTAATTGAAGCAAATAAAAAAGGTACAATAGAATTAACAGAACAAATGAAATTAGGTATAAAATATAAAGATAAATTAGTACAAAATATTCCACGTATTTTGATTGCTAAAATAGACATATTTATTCATGATCTATTATATAAAATTGATCCAAATTTTATAAGTGTTATATGTGGAAGTTATAGACGAGTTAAACCGTATTCATCAGACATTGATATTTTAATAACTAACAAAAAACTTGTATTAAAAAAAGATACAAAAAAATATTTGGATTTAGTTATATCAAATTTAAAAAAAAATTTTATTGTTGATTCACTTACAACTACATCAAATACGCATTTTCAAGGTTTTGCTTCATTTAAATCAATTGATGATTTACCAACTGATTATGATAAAAAGGAATTTAATGTAAAAACAGATGTGATTAGATTAGATATAATATTAGTTCCAATTCAATTTTTTTATCCGGCATTATTACATTTTACTGGTTCAGGTAGTTTCAATCAAAAAATGAGATTACACGCTAAATCATTAGGATATAAATTGAGTGAATATGGATTGATCACAACAAATAAAAATGGAAAAAATATTTATTTAAAAGCAAACTCCGAACAAGATATTTTTGATGCGTTGCTGCTCGAATATGTTCCACCAGAAAAAAGATAAAAATCATACAAATAATACTTTTATTATACTTTTTTTGCTATTAACAAAGCAATTAATACCAGATGCAAAATCAAAATCTACAATCATACACAATTCTTCACCATCTTCCGCTGAATATAATAAAGTATTTGATATGTTAATTTTATTATCAATTTGATTTGAATTTGCTAAATCAAACATGTATTTGGAACCTTTGATTATTCTAATTTTTGAATTAATGTGTGTTTTAATTCCAATAGCAACAGAACAAAAAATATTATTAGATAAAACATTATTAATTGTCATAGTATCTAATTCTAATTGAAGTGTATAACTAATGATGATATTTGATTTAATTAATTTTATAAATGAAATTAAATTTTTATTATTTGATTTAGTGTCAGAATCATAATTATTAAAATTATCATCAAATTTTAATCCAATATATTTTTTATTTGAATAAGATTCTTTAGGAAAATTAATTTTATATGATAATAATGTTGATTTAGAAATTTTTTTATCATGAATTGTTGTTTCAAGTTTTTTTATTTTAGTATTTAATTTATCAATTTGATTATATAATTTTTTATATTCGGTCATAATTTTATAATTAATCTATATATATAATAATTATAATTATTAGTAAAATAAATTTAATTTATCATTTATTGATTGGATGAGTTTATTTTGATAATTTGAATCAAGATCATTTTGATAACTTAAACTTGGATCCAATCCAAAATTTTTTATAATCAAATTTTTTTTTGTATCAAGATATTTAGCATAAAATCTTATAAATAATATATATTTATTTGTTTTATTTATATTATAATCAATATTAAAATCTTTGTCAAATTTATTTATAATATACCAATTTATAAAATCAATTGGATTTATATTAATATTATTTTTAAATAATTCCATTTTTATATCTATATATAAATAAGACCATGCTAAACAAAATCCATTTGGATCACCATAATTTTTATTATATTTTGCAAATTCATCAGATCTCGATTGAAAACCAGGATATGGTTGAACAAAAACAAATTTATATCCTAAATATGATGCGATTTGTGTTTGTATCATATTATTAATATCAACAGTATTAGCAAAAATCATTTCTCCATAAGGTTCAAAACGTTCAACAATTTCATTTATATTATCAATCATAATAACATTTGAATGTTTTGATGATAAATTATCCATTAAATAAACTGACAATTTTATATATATAAATTTACTTGTTTTGTTTTTTTTTAAATAATCAAGTAAATTTGGTTCAATCCAAAAATTATGTTTATTTTTCCAAATAATTAAATGTGGACAATAATTTGTAAAATTTATAAAAAATGATTTAATAAAACTAGTCAAACTTTTTTCATTATTAGAAATATTGATTAATTCTAATTGTTTATTGATTTCATTATAATTATATGAAAATGATGGTATTTTTAGTATGTTTTTATTTATATCTAATATGTATATGGTATATAACATATTATGTATGATGTTTGATGTAAAAACTCCAATGTCAGATTTAATTAATTTATTTTTAATATTTATTTTTGTGTAAATATTTTTAAATAAATCAATATTGACAAGTTGGTTTGAAAAATATTTTTTTAATAAATTTGTATTTTTTTTATCGTTTTTTTCAGATATTAAATCAAAAATTGTTTTACCATAAATGTCTTGTTCATATATATTTATATGATCAATGAATTTTATTAAAATTTTCATATCAATATTGTATTTTGTAATTAACCAATAAAAAATAGTTTGATTTTTATTATTTTTAAATTTAGCTATATTACTTTTATTTAAAATTTTTATAATAATAGTTGATTTTATTTTGTCATCTATATTAGAATTTTCACATAATTTGAAAATTATATTATCATCTATATTTGTAAATTCAATATAATTTATTTTATCCAATAAATAAATAAGCACTTCAAAATATTCATTTAAAACAAGATAATCAATACATAAATACAAATTTGAATCTGGATAAATATCAAAATTATTAATATTAAATTTTTTTAAAATTTCCATTAAATAATTTTGATTTGATATTGTTTTAGATAATTTTGTAACTAAAAAAGTGTATTTTTCTGCATCAAGTAAATATATATTTAATGAAATTTCAATCAATTTGTTTAATATTTTTTTTTTACTATCATCATTTTTATAATAAATATATTCATTTGAATTTAATAATATAATTAAACTATCAATGAAACAATGATTTAAATTATTTTTATGTGTTATTATTTCAATTATAAATGTTCGTTCCAAATTTTTTATTGAATTATTTATTAAATCATAAAAATAGTCATAGCCTAACAATAATTTAAATAAATTATTTTCATAAATATTTTTAAAGTTCAATATATTTGTATCATATTCTATAAATTTTTTAATTTGTTTGTATTTACCTTTTTCTAACAAAATAATTAAAGAATTTTTGTTATTTTTATTATTTATTGCCAATAAAAAAATATTACTTTTTAAAAAATTTAAATTAATTTTATTTGATATTATTTTTATTATATTTTTTGTTATATAATAATCAATCATGTCAACTTGTTCCATACATTTATCTATGGTCAAATTATCATCTTTTTTACCCATAAATACGTTTATATAAAATAATATTATATAAAATTTAATAATTGTTATATTACAAATATTATAAAACATTTGTATTCAAGTGATGATTCAATGAATAATATTGAAGAATTTTTTATTTTAATTCTTTATCAGAAGAAGAATTATAATTAGTTGAAGAATTAAAATTATAAACCAACTTATGTAAAAATATTAAAATTAAATTCTTATAAATACGAATATTGATTTAATTTTTGCAAAAATTATATTAATTATTTAAAATTAAATAAAACTTTTACACACATCATTATTTAATATATGATAATCTTTCTACCATTATTTTATGTTTATTAGATGTGTCCGAAGAATCTAAATTTGTTTTGATGAAATCATTTAATAAAAATACATCATAATATGGTTGAATACGATTCATATAAAATAAATCAACATAATTTGTAAATTTATTTAATTCTTCCAACACTTTATTAAATAATTTTGATGAAATAACATAACCATAAGCCCCTAATATTTTATTTGTTTTAGCCCAATTATTGAAAAAAATTTTTTTTTTATTTATTATACCACCCAAATACACCATATCATATTGTGGAATTTTGATATTATTGATTTTATTTATAAAATCATCACAAAATATTACATCATCTTCTAATATCATAATATTTGAATATCCACGATTTTTTGCTATTTCAATTGCTTTAATATGTGAAAGTAAACATGCAAAATGTCCTGAAGTAATGATTTTTGTTTTAGAATTTATTTTACAATCATTAAATTTTTCAATTATTGATGGATTTGAACCATCAACCGCATTTATAAATTCATATTTATTAATTTTTAATTTATTTAAATTCATAATCATATTATTTTTTCTATCTATTCTTCTTTCCAAATTAATAATAAAAATATTATCCCAAGTTATTGAAATTAAATTATTAATTTCAAAAATATTAAATAAAATTTTTTTGATAAAAAATTTACTATCTGTATTGAATGTTGGATAAAAAAATATTTCAATAAAATCATTTATATTTTTAAAATTCAATGATATTAAAAAACCATCTGGATGAATATTAGTTATTTTTATATTTTTATTTTTTTCTTTAAATTCTATTGAATTTATATTAGATGTATATATTTTAAATTCTATTGAATTAATTTTATTAAAAAGTTGTTTTTTTTGTATTAATTTTATTTTATGTGTATTATTATTATTAATTAAAATGTATGTAGAAGATAAATTAATATATTTTATATTAAATAATTTCATTTCAATAAATTCATCCATTAATGTATTTAGATATGATTTAGAAAAAAATTAGTTGTTTTTAATAATTTAATTTCATATTCATTATCAAATGGCATTAATGCTATTTTAATTTCTCTACCTGACAAATCATTATTAAACATCATATTATATGAAAATGATTTTATTGTATCACAATTTGTTTTTTCGTGAGAACCCAAATCAATTTCTCCTGATTGAACAAGATTTTCATCTAAATATACAAATAATTTTAAATTAGTCATATCTGTATATTTTGGTATACTTATGCAAATATTTCCATTAAAAATCCATTTTCCACGTTTAATTTTTTCTATTGTTATTATTTTTAAAATATTATCATGTAATGATTCATTTGACGATAAATTTTTAGTTATAAAATTAACATTTTTTTGGGTTGCTAAATTGTCATTGTGTGTAAATGTAGAATCAATAGAAGTAAAAATAGTGGAAGAATCAAATGTTGAAGTAAGTTCATTTACACTATTATCATCACTATCAAATGTATTTGTATCAGATAAATTATTCGTAATCAATTCTTCATGAAAAAATGATATATCATTGTCAGATGAATTAATTCCTCTACAACCATTATCACCACATGTGTAATATGGACAATAATTATTTACAGCATCACAAATCATATCTTTAAAATTATCCGTCAATCCATACACAACACAACCAGATATATCAAATAATTGATTTAATGTATTATTTATACATGTCAATTGTTGAGATGTTAAATTAGTTATATTTGCGTTTGTTATATTTGCATTTGTTATGTTAGCAGTTGTTTCATTTGATATTGATATTGTTGCTGTTTTAATAGTTGCATTACCATTAACATTTAAAGAATTAAATTGGGCATTGTTACCGGTATAACTAATTTGATTTATACTATTTAACACATTAGGCATTTTTATATTATATAATATATTATTATATAAAAAAATTGAAATATAAAATTAATGAATATGATTATAGTATTAAAAATTTTACAAATGAAACGCAAAAATATTGATCATTATAATGAATATGAATATATTAAAACAAAAAAAGCAAATATAGAAATTGATAAATTAACATGCGAATTAAATAATATTGATATAAGACCTGAAAAATACATAAAAATAAAATCAACACAACCGACACAATATGAACCCAATATTGTTATTAAAAATAATTTTAATGATATTGAAACAAAAATAAATTTATTAAAAAATCTTATACAAGATAAAACATTATCATTTGATTCTATTATAATTATAACAAATGACATAATTAATCAATATGGTAAAGAAAATTATATATGTGGAGAATTAGATGATAATTTAATACATGATCAAATATTTTCATATATAAGCATGATGTTATATCCAACATATTTATTTGAACAATATTATTTTGATAATAATTTTTTAACATCTTGTGTCAATTTAAGAAATTCAACATTAGAAACTATATGTATTGATTCCAAAATTTTATTTCCAACATGGAAAAAAAAATATAATAATATAAATTATGATTTTTATGATTCATCATGTTTGAATCGAAAAATATATAAAAAATTTGTAAAAAAAATATTTGATTTTTATGAAAAAGTCAATTATACATATTTTAACATTATGATTGGAAATATTTTTTCATTCATTTTATCAAATTACAAAATAAATTTTAATCCATATGATAACAAATTTAATAAAAACGTATGTATAGAATGGATAAATTCATTTAATAAAGTGATGGAAAATTGTAAAAAATTTATTAAAAATTATGCTATTTTAATTGAATTAGAAAAAATAGATGAATTAAATAAAGAAAATTTAATAAAAAAAATAGATAAACTAAATAATGTTTACAAAAATATTTTGACAGGTAAAAATACATATTTACGAATGTTGTTTAAACCACTTGAAAAATTTTATAATCCAACCACAAATAATAAATTAAATTTTTTAATCCAAGAAAATTATTTAATTAGCAACATTAAAAAAGAAATTGAAAGCATTTTTAGATTTAGGAATTTAACTATTATAAATAGCATTTTTTCAACTTGATTTATAAATATCAATAATTTTGTAATAATTCAGTTTTACACTCTTAAAGATTTGAAATGATATAAATGTGTAAAATTATCAATATTATCAAATAGGTCAATATGTGTTTTATTATTGTTCTTTAATATACATATGTATTATTTAATAAATTTTTATAAAAAACATTTGTTCTAAATAAAAATATAGCATAATTTTATATAAAATATAAATGGATTTTTATTATAGAAGCATAATATTTGAATTTAAATTAAATTCAACTTTTGTAAAAATAATAATTAAAAAAAATAAAATAATTAGTCAAATAAATAAAAAAATAAAATTAGATATTGAAAATAAACTTGAAAATATTAATAAAAATATTGAACATGTTGAATTTTATACATCAATGTATGATTATGGATTGATTGAATCTGATGAATATTGGGAATCAATAAAAAATATTGATTTAACAAATTTACCAATATATAGAAAAAATGAGGATCTAATAAAATTCTTAATGTGGTTAAATGTCAATTTTAATAATAATAAAATACGAATTTATGAAACATCTAAATTCACAAAAAGACCTACCAATTTTAATTCAAATGAAAAAGAATTATGTATGAAAAGTGTAAAATGGGAACAAACAAATAAAAAATTTTCATCATTTGAACAAATATTTTATCATGCTGGTGATTATGATGACATTGAAAGATTTGGATTTTTATATATAAGAAGTTTGTATATAAAACCAAAAACATTAAAATTAACAGATGCAAATATATATGAATCAACAAATATAGAATTGTGGGATAAATACGATTATGATTTCGAATCAATTAAAAATACAATGTTTTACATGTTTTTTAAAATGAAAAAAGGTGTTCTTGTTGGTATTAAAAACAATAAATTAGCAATATTTTTACCATTTTCAAATAGTAATTATACAAATGATTTTTATACTGAATTATATTTTGATATTAATGATAAAAAAAATTTAGAACAATATAAAAAAAATCCAAATGAATATTTAAAAAAAAAATTAGAAAACACTTTGAGATATTATTTGAATAAATATAAATTAAAATCAAAAGATATAATTTGGGATAGAACAAAATGGATTGCTAATGATTGTTTTTTTAGATATGAAAATTATGAAGGAGATAAATCTGAAGCATTGTATGAAGATTTATTTGTAAATTTATGTAAAAATCGTGAATTACCCGATTGTATATTTTTTTTAAATTTAAGAGATCATCCTATGTTAAATAAAAATTTAAAAGACAGTTATACTAATATCATAGATAAAGATTTAGATAAAATATATAAATTCGATAAATATGCACCTATATTATCACCGAGTGGCTCTGATGAAACAGTTGATATAAGTATGTGTACACAAGATGATTGGATAAGAGTAAGTAAAAAATTGTATCCAGATGATTGTGCAAATGGTTATTTAACTGAAATTAATCCTGTTAAATGGGAAGATAAAATTAATAAAGCAGTGTTTAGAGGTAGTGCTACTGGATGTAAAATTGATATGAATAATATAAGAATAAAAGCAAGCAATTTATCATTAAAATATCCTGAATATTTAAATGTTGGTATAACATCGTTCAATAGAAAATTAAAAAAAAATTTAGGTAAATCATTACAAGTTATTGATATTGATATGAATAAATCAAATTTTATGACTTTACAGGAAAAAGCAACTTATAAATACATATTGAATTTAGAAGGACATGTCGCAGCTTTTAGATTGGGACACGAATTTTCATTGGGTTCAGTATTATTAATCCCACAATCAAAATATTATCTATGGTTCAGTCATTTATTGATTCCATATACACATTATATTCCAATTAATGAAAATTTAGATAATTTAATTGAACAAATCAAATGGTGCATTGATAATGATGATAAAGCTAAACAAATAGCTTTGAACGGAGTAAATTTTTATAAAAAATATTTAGAAATAGATGGTGTGTATGATTATATGCAAAATTTATTAAATAAAATTTCTTTAAAATCGTTAAATTTATTAAAATATAATCAAACAATCGCAATTATTACAATTTATAGAAATAAAACTGATAATACAAGATTACAACAAAAAAGATTGTTTTTATATTTGATGAATAAAATGTTATCACAAATATGTAATTATGATATCATTGTGGTTGAACAATCATCTGCTAATCCATTTAATATCGGAAAATTAAAAAATATAGGATTTGATTATTTAAATAAAAAAACAAATAAATCATATGACAATTATATATTTGCGGATATTGATTCCATTCCTGATTCAGAATTAATTAATTATTTTTTTAAACAAACCGATTCATTGAATTCATTGGCTATGTATGGTACCAGATATGAAGCATTAGATGCTAAAACATCAAGACCTTTTGTTGGTGCTTTAATATCTACAACAAAAGAAGTGTTTCTACAATTAAACGGTTATCCAAATAATTTTTATGGATGGGAGGGTGAAGATACAAACTTATTATTGAGACTTTATGGAATTAATAAACCTTTGTATGTAAATTCAAAAGGTAAAATTATTGACATGGAAGAAGTAGATGGATTTAAAAAAAATATAAGTACTAAATTGAATGAATTGAATGATAACAAAGAAAGAGAAAATTTAGTTTATGAAAAAAATATAAATTGGGAAAATTTTAAATCAAATGGTTTATCCAATCTTGATTATAAGGTTTTATATGAATTAGAAACAAATTATTTAAATTTTAATAATTATCATGTAATTGTTGATCTTGAATATGATTTAGCTGTAAAAAAAAATCCTCAAGATTATGTATTTACTAATAAATATGATAAACATTTTTATAAAAAATTCATAAATGATAAAATTTATAATATAGAACAAATTAAATTTTAATTATCATAGATAGTTCTGTTTACTGTAGCAACATATTTTTACACCTTTTGAAATTTAAAATGCCAATTTTATAAGTAATTTTTCATACTAACATCATCCAAGACGTAAAAATTTGATTATATTCCGACGTCATAATTAGTCAAATCGTTAATAAATGGATAATTTTTAGAACAAACTATTTTTAGGCCTTTTGGAATATTTGAAATTTTTTTATTATAAAATTCATTTAATTTTAAATATTTAACAGATGTTGGTAAACAATTCAGTTCATAATCATATTTTTTACAATTCAATGTGATCATTTTTATAGAAGTTGGTAAATCATTCATTGGTGAATTAAAATACAAATCTAACACTAATTCTTCAATGCCATTTGGTAAATTATCAATCAAATTATAAGGATTTGAATTTAAACATAAATATTTTATTTCATTTGTTAATTGAATTGGTTGATTAAATTCATACCCTGTTGTCAAATGTGTAAGATTTTGATTTAATTGAATTGGG
>JACCDN010419138.1_pt1 | contig 24503 bp, 55 predicted proteins | sample 7441691 | NCBI WGS metagenome assembly JACCDN01 (sample SAMN15323439, study PRJNA562643) | freshwater metagenome | isolation source: river surface water | place: USA:Blue River Watershed | collected 2017-08-16 | reverse complement strand
CAGTTGGATACGAACCAAGATTTGACCGAGACTTAGCTCGCGGAAATGTTGGAGAAGATTTATTAGAACTGTTCTTTGACGATGCCGAAGACAACAACATGTTTGAAGTAAAGACGGACTACCGCATTAACGAAACTGGCAATATCTATGTGGAAACGCATAAGTACCGCAAGCCAGACCAGTCTGATGCGGTTCCGTCTGGCATTAACGTTACCGAAGCCAAGTGGTGGGTGCAGGCATCTCCAGATGGCGTCGCTATGTTGATTGTTAAGACTGAGCACCTTCGTAAGTACATTGAGTTTGTTGACCCACCAAAGAGTGCCCAACCAATTGCGAACGCTCACTCAGCAGCAAGTCTTGGTGTACTAGTCCCTATTAAAGGACTAATGAAGTTTTGTAAGATGTGGAAAGTAAATGACTGAAAAGGTATTCGACGGCGGGCTAGTAGATGGTTCAGTCGCACTGGGTATTGACCAGTCCCTTACCGGATTTGCGATGACTGCGGTTAATATCTCCGACCCATCTTGTTATGAAACTTGGGTATACAAATCCCCACACTTTGGCGTGCGTCGCCTAGCAGACATCCGTCATTGGATGATGGACAAGTTTGATTTCTTAGATAGTCAGTATTGTCGGGTAACTGACATAGCCATGGAGGGCACTGTACTTGCTTCTCACTCAGCCCTAAAGCTGGGAGAGCTAGCAGGGCTAGTAAAGCTGACTATCTGGGATTACTTTGATGGCAACCTATACAGCGTTATTCCATACGAGGAACACATCAGACGACCACTGCAGGTCCCGCCTATGACCCTTAAGAAATACGCAACAGGTAAGGGCACGGCCAAGAAGCAAGAGATGCTGATGCAGATTTATAAGCGTTGGAACGTAGAGTTCAATGACGACAACGCTGCTGACTCCTACGCCTTGGCCAGATTAGCCGCTGGAATAGCCTCAGATGCCGTAGAAAGAGCAATTGTAGAACAACTAAAAGACGAGAAGTATAGGGACAATTAGCTTTAAGTTTCTGTCACCATTATTTGTTGAGGCGGCGCACTAATTCCGACAACAAAGGCATACTAAATGACAGACAAAGAAAACCTCACTCCAGCTCCTGAAGAAGAGTTCCTTCGAGTAAGCGCTGGGTCCAATCCACAGGCCGTAGCATCTGCTATTGCACACGCTGTTTACGACACTCGTTCAGTAAAACTACGTGCAGTAGGCGCGGGAGCTGTGAATCAAGCAGTCAAATCCATTGCAATTGCACGAGGATACGCTGCTCCTAGAGGACTAGACCTCACCTGCAAGCCGGGCTTTACCACTATCGAGTCCCGTGATGGTGAGATTTCTGCAATCATTTTTACCATTACAGCTAGCTAAATTAGCCGTATTCTGGTATTACATTTTATTTAAGGAGTCTTTATGGCCAAGTGGACCGACCGAGGATACGCAATGCGTCGCCGCGAGGGTGCTCCATCAAACCACCTTGAGTCGGCAGGTCCGACCAATGGACGAGACCACGATACCGCTGAGGAGCAGTACGAAATGGCAAAGAACCAAGACAGCGCACGTGTTTCACTAGGTGAGGGCGCAATCGACACTCCTCACGAGGTAATGTCACCAGAGCAGAACATGCCACAAAAGGGCACTATGGTAGCCAAGCACAACACTCAGGCTGCTGACCCAACTGCTGGTGGCGTAGGTCACCGTAACAATGTTATGTACAACGAGAAGCTAGGCGCTTCATACCGAGTAAGTGCTAACACTGACTTTACTGTTGACCCAACCGTAGGTCCTACCATGGCAAACGCTCGTGTTATTCCATCTGTTATGGGACGTCAGAACCCTAACTTCACAGGTGCAATCACCGACCAGTACTAGGAGTCTGCCTTGAACGGCAATCCATCTGCATCTTACGCACAGCTGAGAAAAGGCGCACTCGCTGGCCCAGACTTTAGCTTTTTTAAGCAACAAGCAGGCCACGAAGGAGACTCTACGTCGGGTATTACCGCGCTAAATTCTTTTGAGAAATTCACTCGTTGGACAAACGATATTGGCTCTGGGCGTACTCCAAATGCTGCGCTAGTTGGCAAGGGACAGGTAAATTTCAACTCTGCTCAACAGCCTCCAACGATGGGCTAACCCATGCCCGGTGATTACAACTCTTTTGCCCCTAACCAAAACTGGCAGTCGCTTGGTGGTAATGGTCTAAACGGCTATAACAACCAAGGGGGCTACGGTGGCGGTGTAGCACGTTCAGACCTTGATGCTATCCGTATCGGAACAGGTAGGGTACCTTCTGCCGAATATCCTGATGGGTATCTGGGCACTATCCGTTCGCGTCGTGATGACCGCCTGTTGGATAGCATCAAGTCAAGAGTCGGTGACAAGCAGTACCAACGAGGCGTCCACAAAGGTGAGCGCATTGACGGCAGTGCATACTACTGGGGACCAGAGTTTAATGACCAGATGGGTATTAAACGCCAGATGAGGGCTAAGTATGATGCCGCGGGTGGAGTATGGAGAGTTCCTCGTCAAGCCCCATCATGGCAAGTTACTGAGCCTCCACACCTTGTAAACGACGGCAAAGCCAACATGGTTTCAGATAGCCCTAGCACCCTAAACGTGCGCAGAGCCGACCAGCTGTCCTATCTAAAGCCAACTTGGAGGTAACATGCCACAGACTACCGATGGCGTATACGACCACACAAAGCCGTGGCGTCCCCCTCTAGTACCTAACCAAGTACAGCCTCGTTGGACTTACGCAGGACCATGGTCGTCTAATGAAGAGAGACTTACCCAACAAGCGCTTCTAGCAGCCACTATGCCGGGAGCACAGCTGCAGCAAATGGTTCGCCCGCCCCTGCCTCAAATCCGCTTATTCCCTGACCGAGTGGGTTACGGAGTGCGCTATCAACCCTCAATTGACGATGTGGTAAGCGTCGATAGAGTGTACACTGAACCGAGAGTTTCGTGGTACTCGGGTGGAGTTGGCGGTTACTCAGGCGCTTCAAGAAACAGTCTTCAGGATATTTAAGGATTTATATGGCCCAGAGGAATAGTGCTTTCTTAGCTGGTCGCGGAAAAGCAGACCCTTTAAGTATTAAAATACCAGCCCCAAAGGGCGGAAAGTTTATACCAGCCACAGAACGTGGTCCTCGCCCAGAACTGCCTCACAAGACGTACTCTGAGTACGAAGAGGCAGCAATTGACCTGACTCCACAGCAGAAAAAAGAAAACATCCACATTACTAAGCAGCAAAATAATTGGGATGCACATAAAGAGCTAGAAGACGCCGCGGCACTCGCCAGTGTAAAAGCTAGAAAAGAAACTGAAGTAGATGAGTCGCAGTTGTCTGCAGAGGATTTTGCTGCCCTTGGTATGGGCTCTTCAGGTGGCCACAACGCACTACGCGCAGCCCATGCTGCCCTAACTGACGCGCACGATTCCATGCAGAGGCACGTGGGCATGGCTAATGAGGTTGTTTCTAAGGTACGCGCAGCCTCGACAGCCGCTTTAAACGAGCACAACGAGATGGCTATAAACCATGCTGCTATGCGGGCTAACAAAATGGAAATCCCACCACAGCAGGTTGAAAAGGCAGAAGACCTCAAATCTTTCGTAGAGAATTCAAATGGATTTTCGCAACGCCATCTTCGTGCCACCAACAGAAGTGTTGCCGTTAAGTCGTACTTAGATAAAGCGGAAAAGCTAATGGCTGTTAATAAGACTGCTGATGCTGCCGACGTTCTATCTGCAGCGCACAGAGAGCTTAGCTCAATGGCAAAGCACCTATCAAGCCCTATTACAAGACTGATGTATGACCGAGTTAAGGCTGTACACGTTCCAGTAGACACTAACAGCATTGACATTGCTGGAAGCACGCTAGGGGCAGCCCGCGCCCCTCTAGGAAACGACACTGATGGCGAGACCCGTGACCCCGGAGGCATTGGCCGTAGGCGTGGTCCATTGGGAGAGGCTCCAATAATCAAGATTGGTAAGCCCGGTCGTCTAGCAGGCGATAAAGGTTCTGTTGAGCACGTTCGCGCTGACAAAGACGGACTAAAGTATGTCACTGCAAAATACGGTACTTTGCATGAGTACACCCGCAAAGTAAAAGACGCTCACATGAAATGGCGGAGCGGCCGAGTTCGTAACGCAAGTATTAGCTCTATTATGAACACTCCTGTGGAGTCCAGAGAAGAGATTGCTGCAAGAGAAGCAGAGGCTAAGGCAAAAGACGCTGAAATAAATGCCACTCCAGAGGAACAACGCGCTCGTAAAAACGCTGCCGCAGCAGCTGAACTTGAATTTAAGGGCCACATGAGGCGTGTATATGACGCAATTAGAACTGGCGCTCCGATTCCCGGAAAGTCTGCTGACCACATCGGCATAGATAACGTTAGGAAGCTTATTCAACACCATCAGAGCCAACAAGGAGAAGCATAATGCCCGGTGGACTTAATGACTCACAACAGTTCGTAGGTATTTCTGTTAGAAAGCCTTACGAGGACGCTTACGGCCCTATTCTACAGAAGTATGAGCACACCGAAAATGGTATTGAAGAAGCTCATGGTCACGCAGATGAGCTGGCGCAACGACTAAACATTCCTCGTCAAGCTATTAGGGTTGCCGCCTACGGAACCAAGACTGAGATGACAGGCGAAGTTAGCCGTCCAGTTAAGAAGCCAGCGGCTAAAAAGCCTGCTGCTAAGTCGGCTGCACCTAAAGCCACCCCTGTAGCTAAGGCAGCGAAGGCTGCTCCAGCGCTAGATGAGGTAACTGTAACAAAGGGCGGTAAGTCTTCCACCTACAAGTTAGGAAAGTAAATGGCAGAATTTGACGTCAGCAATTATCTAGGGGAGCTATCGTCCCCCGCTGAAACCAAAAAGAAAAAAGAAGCTTCAGCTGCAGACAACGCAAATAAGTTTTCTACTATGGCAGCCTCTGGAAAGTCTCTGGGCCGCGAGTCTGGCATATCTCGTGCATATAGTGACGGTAAAACCCCTAAAGTCGAGGGGTACAGCTACTCTCTAAACCAGCCTATCTATTCTACGTCTATTAGCAATGACCTTTCTCACAGCGAAAACTTATTTGGACTAGCGTCCACTCTGGAAAGCCACCTTGTGGCACATGAAAAGGCAATTAACGCTGGTACGCTACACCCTGAAGCAAAAGAGCTTGCTAATCATCACATCAATGCTGCTTATGGAAAGCTGGCTGATTTTTACGACTCAAATAGCGCTAGTCAGACTAAGCACTTAGAAGGTCGCGGGTACACAGAGACTGGAAACGAGTTTGTTGTTCCTAGAGGCCGCCGTCAAATCGCAGACATCGTTGGTAGCGAAAAGTCCTTAGGCTCTATTGGTCACATGCGAGACGCTATTACTCACCTAAAAGGTGCTTTGAGCCACTTGAACGCTGCCGCAGTTGCTAGCAACTTAGGTGTTGCTCCTGAGGTTGCTTCCATCAGAGGAAAAGCTGACAAAGAGTTTTATAACTATCAAAAACACGTTGATGAGACTGACTCAACGCTGACAGCCGCACTAAAGTCTTCCGGAACATTAAGTACCGCAGGAAGCGTTGACGAAGAAGAGGTATCTTCTAAGCCACCAGCCCTGAGGCTACCTGTAGCCCCCCAAGCGGCTAAAGAGCCTCGTAACCTAGAGCTAGGACCACGTCCCGCTCAAGTAGGTAGGCCGCTTTACATGACTGCTGGTATGCGTACTAAAGAAGATTATAAGTACCCAGCAGCTTGGACTAAGCCATCATCTCGCCGTCAAGACGAGTTGGACGCTGAGGCAGAAAAAGCTCAAGCCGAAAGGGTTGCTAACCGACCCAAGCGAGTTGTCCCACTAGACACCTCTACCCCAGAGTCTAGAGCCGCAGAGAGTCAAGCACTGGCTGATAAGGTTGCAGGGCTTAGTAAACGACGACCACTTGAGCCTGCTCGTAAAGCTGCGTTTGATGCTCAACAAGCCTTGGCTCAACAAATTACCGACAAACGTCAGGAACGCGAAGCTGCGTTCCAAGCGGTTCAACAAGCCCGTATTCAAGCGCAAGATGAAGCCACTAAGCAGACTATTACCAGCCACATGCTTGCTGGTAAGCACAAGGAAGCTGCTATATTGCACTTCACTAGTTTTGGCACCAACAAGAACACCGCCCCTAAGAGATACCAAAAAGAACGTGCCAAGCTTCTTCAAGACCCTGTACGTTATCTTTCAGAACAAGGGTACGACTTGGGCGAGCGAGTGGTTCCAGCCCCTGTGCGTGGAACTACCCGCACCGGAGCAAACCCTAACCGCGATGTAATGAAGCCCCCTGTTATCAAGCCAACGGAAACTCGCAGACCTACCACAGCCACTACTAGCCCATTTACCCCTCAAGCAGAGGAAGAATACAAGGCTAAATTAGCTGCGTCTGACGCCGCCACTGCCGAAAAGAAGACTAGAGCACAGCGTAATAACTCTGCGTTTAGAGGTGAAGCGTAATGTTTGGTCACGGCGATGGTGGAGAGACGCTTGAGTTACAGGCGTTTAAAATCGCACAAAACGCTACAATGTATAGAGGTTCACGTCCATGCCCACAGTGTGGGATTGTAATGAACCCCGTAGAGTTTATGTATCAGGCAATCTGCACAGATTGTAATAACAAAAGGGCAGCACAACGAGTGAAAGGCAAGATGGCCTAATGGCAGTAAATACCAGCCGTTCCATGAACGCAGGATTGAACGAAGGCGCTACCGACGGTAAGTACCGTAAGGTCCGTCCAGACACCGAGATTGGTGACATTAAGGGTAACGAAAGCACCCTAGATAACCGTCAGTCATTAAACCCATTCCACGGTTATGGATTTATTACATCCGAATTTCCAGACGAGCAGAAAGTTAATCCGGGTAAGTAATCATGGCTGAAATGTGCGCGGCTTGCAAAGGCACTGGTAAAGTGCTCGCAAAAGGAACTACCGAAAAGCCTAAGGGCTACACAAAGAAACCATCGAAAGCGGTTGCGTCTTCAACAAAGCCGTCAAAGTCAAAGGCATAATCATGAGTGTACCTAACAGAGCAGAGAACCCAAACCGTAAGGTTGGCGACCACGAGACTCCGCTAATTCACCTTACCGAAGGTCTGCGTCCTTCTTCAACTATGATTCACATTCAGGAGAAAAGCCCGAGCACTGGCGCATACGGCGAAAAGAAGCCTATGGGAATCTACGAGACTGGAACTACAGACCACGTTCATGAGTTGCTGAAGTCTATGCGAGACATGCACAAAGGCACTGGCAGCATGATTCACGCCGAGGTACATTACAACCAAGATGACATCGCCGCTCACAGGGAAAAGGCCGCAGGAGAGGTAGCTAAGTCGCCTCACTTTAGCGAAAGTGCAATGCCCGGTGGAGCAGGCCGTCAATTAGCTATTAACGCAGAAGCAACCCGCCGAGTACCTACTAAAGCCGGAACATCGTTTAAAGCGTAAGCTAGAATAAAACCCCACACTAACAAGGAGCACAATATGGGATTTTGGAGTAAGTTGTTTGGACGTAAAGACGTCCCTACCCTAGAACTGCCAGTTTCATCTGACACCCCACCACTACCAGCCCCTACTGCTAAGTCTATTCAAGAAGTAGAAGAGCAAGTAGAGGCATTGTTGCGTGAGCTTTTCCCTCTACAGTCCCCTGAGGCACAGGCCGCTGATGACATTGAGGCAGAGAAGAAGCGCAAGCGTTCAGAGGCCGCCAAGAAAGCTGCGGCTACTAGAGCTGCTAATAAAGCTAAAAACAAGTAGTAGACTAACTCGTAGCACTAATAAGGAGCATAATGTTTAAGTCTAAGAAGTCAGCCCCACATTTGGGCGCATCTGGTATCAACAGCCCGGGCTATGCCCCACGCAAGGACACCCCACAGCACGCAGAAGCAGAGCAGTGGACCAAGCAGTACCACGAGTGGTTGGCAAGCACCATTGGTAAGGGCGATAGAAGTTGAGTAACGAACCTCCACTAATTGGTAAGAGAGAGTTCCACGATGGGCCAGTCATTAGACTGGTTTATTGCCTAGTATGTAATTCCATTGAGGAGCTTCCGCCACACGACGGGCCTCCAGAGACCGACGTTCTACTAGAGCTGACCCTTGAGCGTCACGAGTTCCCATCTGGCGAGCGTCACATGGGCAAAATGTTCCTTCTCCCAGTCAAGACATGGATGAAGCAGGAGAATCGGAAAGCCATCATCGACCAGCTGAAGGGCGGCGGTTCCGAGGGCCTAGACGCTATGGACCCTGATAAGCAGTTTTATAGCACTAAAATGCAGTTTGCAGAAGATGCAATGCAGTGTTACAACTACCACCTAAGGCCATCAGACCCCGGATGCACTGACTACGAGTCGGAGCAAAAGAGACTGTTACCAAAGACAGACCGAGAGCGTAAGGAGTTGGGACTACCAGACCCGGCAAATTCAGGAGCACCAAAGGTGTACCTGTGCCATTTCTGCCCATTCCACGCTGTTGCAACCACTAAAAAGCGAGCCATGAGAGGCATGTACTAATGAAGTTTGACACCTATTTTATCGCAGGAGTTAGCGAAGACGGACGCATCACCACGATGCCAGAAATGCCAGAAGAGGGCATTGAGGCAGCCCGTCCAGTAACTAATTACGACGTATACCAGACCGCAAAGCAGATTGTAGATGAGTTTGAGTCATCTGTTCTAGCCCAAAAGGTTGCAGAAGTTGTAGTTGGATTGCTAAACCCAGTCGAGTCCACCACTGCGGACAAGATTCAAGAGGCGTTGAAGAAGCGCGGGTTTGAGACTGCATCCTAGTAGATAACACAATAAACTAGACGTATGTCTGGTCTGGGTGTTTATTCAACGTCTTATTTTAGTGAGCCGTCAAAGACACTTGACCCTACCCTGTTCGACAACCGCCGCCTAAAGTCATGGGTTCGCCAAGGCATTATGGAGCTGTTAGACGGTTTGTTTAACAAGGAGTTCCGCCACCACGAAATCTGGGCACACCCATGGTTGGCTGGTTCAGGCGTAAGTTACCAATGGCAAGCAAGCCGTCATCCAGCAGACCTAGACTGTTTAGTTGGAATTGATTTTGTACAGTTCCGTAAAGCCAATCCAGAGTATTCAGGACTCATGGACATTGAAATTGCGGAAATGATTAACGAGTTTTTCCGCAGCACCCTCCAGCCTAAAACTGAGGACTGGCACGGGTATGAGTTGACATTCTACGTTAATAAAAACTCTACAGACATTAGAGAAATCAACCCCTACGCAGCCTACGACCTGAAGTTTGATGAGTGGACAGTTCCTCCAGACCCATCTCAGTCAGCCCCCGTTAAGCCAGAGTGGGATGTAGCAGCGGAAGCTGACACTAGAATGGCGCAACAGATTCATACTAGGTTTACTAGTGCGTTGAATGATTACCAAGTATCCCACGCAGACGCCACCCGTAGGAACGCCGAAGTCAAGATGGCGGCAGCCAAAGTTCAGGCCAATGCACTGTTCGATGAGATACACGGCAACCGTCGCCAAGCGTTTAGTTTAGATGGTGCAGGGTATTATGATTTCAACAACTACCGCTGGCAAGCAGGTAAGCGTAGTGGCACAGTAGATGTGTTGAGAATCATCCGGGCACATCCGTTGGGTAACGAGTTTGATTTGCCAGATTCACGTACGTTAATACGACGGGCAGCGACTTACCGCAATAGTATGTAAGGCATTATGCACATAATTGTTGATTTAGACGGCGTATTACGAGAACCCAGAAACGATACCCCCATTGCCCAAGCCATTCAAGTGGTCGGTGCATTGAGTGCGTGGAATCAGATTTCCCTCATCACAGAGATGAGTAGGCCCGCCGCCGAGCAGTGGTTGAATCAAAATAAAGTAGTAGATTTTGACCACGTATATGACGGTTCATATCATTTAGAGGGCGATGTTCTGAAGTTCCGCCAACTGAAGGCGGCACGGGCCAAGGGCCGAGTAGATTTAGTCATCACAACAGACCCAAAGTTATGGGTATACGCATTTGAACAAGGTATACCAGCCATGATGTTTGGTATGCCAGATTATTTACGTGCAGAGTTCAGGCCAGATGCACCGAAGGCGGTGCGGGCGTGGGATGACATTGTTTCCGCCATTGAAAAGCAAAATGAAATGCGTACAAAAGACGCCAGAATAACTAGAACAGAAACGTTTAGGTTTGAATGATGTTGATTTTTGGTGGAGTAGAGATTCCCAGCAACCGGACGTTACTAGAACGCAACGGCGTTACTAATGTTATGTTGAATTATTGGGGATTACGTAAAAGGGGATTGCCCAAGACCAAGCCATATTTGATTGGTGAGCATTTTTATAGTGATATGAAAGTGTGGGTAGATAGCGGAGCAGTTCAGGCAGATAAAGCCAATTTGAGTGCCAGAGAGCTGGAAGAGTATGCCGCAGATTATCAAGATTTTATAGCCTTAAATTACGACAGAATAGAGGGTTGGGTAGAGTTCGATTCCCAGATTTGGGGATTACCCCGGATTCAACAGGAACGAGCGGCATTTGAAAACGACCCCAAGATGTGGGTAGTATGGCACGAGGAGTATAGAACACCAGTATTACAGCGGTGGGCAGAGCAGTACCAGAACATAGCGATTCCCGGAGATGTCATCGAAAGCGCGACATCGTTGGCTGGATTGACCAGAACATTGAGTTCCCAACATGATGTGAAGTTCCACGCTCTAGCCACAGCCAAGCCAGACAATTTGCGCCAGATTCCATTTGAGACTGCCAGCACGTTGGCATGGATATCCCCCATGCGTAGAGGTGAGACGATTATTTGGGACGGTACGAAGTTAGTCCGATACCCTAAGAAGATGAAAGACCAAGCCAGAAAGCGATACAAAAACACTGTATTACAGGCTGGTTTGGATTACGATAAGTTCGTCGCAGACGACACCACAGAAGCCACCAGAGTCGCAATTTGGTCGTATTTACAGTTAGAGAAGAGTATGGATAAAGGTAAAGACAAGCCAGAATTTCGTGTTATTCAAGGTGGATTGCCCTCATTAGAGGAGATATTAGCTGATAACAGTGAGGATACCCTATATACGGGTTTGATGGATTTAGACCTAGGTGGTTCTAATAACAGTGGTATTGAAGAGCGGAAAAAGGTAACACCAAGAGACCCCGCTGAAAAGGTTAATTTACCTGTTTTTGGGTTCGAATCGAAGACGATTGTAGACGCAGAAGATACCCTTAGAGATGTCCCAGTTGTACGTTCGCAACAGAGTTCACTAAGGCAGTGTAATACGTGTTTTGTGGCAGCAAATTGCCCTGCATTTAAGCCAGATAACATGTGTGCGTTCAATCTGCCAGTGGAAGTTAAGACTAAAGAACAACTCAAAGATTTACTACAGGCTGTAATAGAGATGCAAGGCCAGAGGGTAATGTTTATGCGGTATGCAGAGGAATTGAACGGCGGTTACGCTGACCCGAATGTGTCGCAAGAAGTCGATAGATTGTTCAAGTTGGTGGCCAATATGAAAGACCTAGAAACCAACAAAGAGTTCGTACAAATCACCGCAAGTCGACAGACTTCTGGCGGTGTTTTAAGTGCCATTTTTGGAGATAGGGCACAGGCTATGAAAGAGATGGCCCAGCCTCTAAATGAAGAACAAACTACCCAAATCATACGTCAGTCTGTAGAAGACTAATATCTGATAACAGGCTCACTTAGAGACTGGACCATGGTGGACCCGCGAATGTTTGTGTTGGGCTACCTTTTACGCTTTACATTTAAAGAGCCTAAATCGTCAGCTTTATCTTGAAGTGTAATAATAAACTTCTTGGCTTGATTAGCAGTCCTGATGTTTTTGCGTTCGTTAGGTGTTGCTCCGCCCCAAATGCCATACTCTTCCTTGTTGTGTATCGCAGTGAGTAGGCACTGGGTTATTAGTGGACATCTAGCGCACACGCTTTTAGCATAGTTAGCTGCAACGTATGAACTTTGTACTCGACCATTCTCCATTGACGGGAACCATAGCTCTGGGTCAATCTCTGCGCACAAGGCGTCGGTTGCGTCTATGGTTACTGGTTCTTTCTTTTTAGTCATTACTTTCCTTTCTTGATGTGGATGAATCCGCCCACACGTAGCTCTTGTATAACATTTTTTATAGACCTCTTGTCAGAGTGGGTAAACCCTGAAAAGACAATATAGCCACTAGGCGATATCCATTTCAAGTGTCCGTTGTTTCTGCGTTCAATTACCCAGCCTTGTGCTTCAGCTTTTCGCATTAGCTGCGTCAAGTCTTTATCTGGACTTCTCATTCGTATTTTCCTTTATAGTGTGTAAAAGTAAATGGCTCACTGCAGTTAAAGCACTTAAGCTCTTCTTCTACATTTCCCCAGTCGTCTACGTAAAAGTCATCTACCCATTCAGTGTCACAGTTTGGACAGGTAACGTCAAAAGACTTTACCTCGCTGTTAATGCCTGACCCCATCCATGTCTCTCTCACTTCTGCTCTCCTTTGATTGCTGCGATAAGGCGGGCGGTGTACCCTTCCTCACTCAGACCGTACTTTTTGCAAACATTCTCTAGCAACTTGATAATGCGTTCACGTTCTTCATACGCACCAAATCGCCTCATGCGTTCTAGGTCTTCTGTACTCATTGTTGTCCCTCCATGTAGTCTGCTACTTGTCTAAGTAGGTCTGGTGTCGTTAAGTGCAGTCCTCTACTAATCTCTTCTAGCAATTCTGGAGAGATTGCTTTGACTCCACGTTCAACATCACTTAGGTGTCCGTACGATATGTACGGCGTTACCTGTCGTAACGATAGCTTGCGGTTGGTTCGTACCATGCGGATAGTTCCGCCTATTGCGGTTTGTAGTTTCATAGCTCCCTCATTGTTTGTGTTGGGCCGACTTTGACTATGCCTTTGTAGTCGTTGCACATGTGGCATACCCATTCATTACATCCTGTACTACAGAACGTACAGTAGTATTCAATGTTGTCTTCCATGTTGTTTCCTTTCTTAGTTGAGTACCTTGCTTTGTGCAAGCTTAGTCAGTGCCTTGGCAACATCGACAATCTCTAGTGGATTGTCAAGGGCGTGTACTACCTCACACTTGTGTCCGTCAATGATTTGCTTACCGTCTTGCTGAGGGTAATACCATGGACGTTGCTCCCACTCCTTGTCGGATAGGAACACAAGGCCAGTAAGCGTACCGGACATACGCATGTTGAGAATGACTTGCTCACAAGCTGAAGCTGCACCCCATTGACCGTCAGTGATAATCAAGAAGATTTTGATTGCACGATGTGATGAATCAAGAATCTCTTTGGCGTGCTTGATGCTATAGAACGGGTCAGTACCACCGCCACCACCTTGGCGTGATGTAAAGATACTAGGCCCTGCCTTCTGACTAGCTGGGTAGAGTACCTCACCATAGCTACCAAACTGTATAACAGTTGTACTAGCACCGATGCTATCTAGCGCACGCTTGGTAGACCACATGGCATTGTACGCATCGTCAATCAGGTCGCGCATTGAACCAGAGTTGTCAAGAAGTATTACACACTCGATGTCTGTAACATCCTGATTACCGTCAGTCCACTGGTCAAATATCTCATCGATGTCACCACCAAGCATGTACTCACGTACATTGAGCCGACCTGTCTCTGTCTTGCGCAACCAACCCGGGTCATGTTCTGCACGCAAGTCGTTAAGCTCACGTGCAAACTTACGAGAAGCAACTACCGCATCAGGATGTGGCGGTTCGTTCTTAGACCAGAACGGATTGACTGCCTTGATAGCTTTGCGGTCGGACTTGTCGCTGTAGGTGAGGCTGACGTCAGTAGGCGCATCAAGGTCACGAATACCTTGAATCGTTGTCTTGATGTCTTCGTACACAGCATCAGATGCTTGGTCACTAGCTTGCTGCAATGCGTCAGACAACGAGGACTCGCCACCTTCACCAGCCTCGTCAGTGTCAGTGTTCTTGTCTGAGTTAGCCTTATCAATCTTGTCGACTTGATTGAGCAACTTGTCTTGCTGGCTTTTGGTTTGAGTGTTAGCGGTATTAGCATCAGGAGCAGACGATACGTCGTACCCATGGTTAGGGTTAGGTAAGTACTTGTTGCTTGTCTGCATTAGCGAACTAAACTCACGAATCAGTTTCTTGGCTTCATCATTGGTTTTGGTGTCACCAAGGTTGAGCTTGATGTACTTGTCAATAACATTAGCCATCTGTCGACCGTCACCATGTGGCCACTCAGCAAGTGCACGCTGTCGAATCTGACTAGACAAGTACTTGCGACCCCATACCAAAGGCAACGCCTGAGATAGTGTGCTTTGGTCAGACAACAGCTCTTTAGTAACAGCGTGTGTAAGCCAAGGAGTAACACCTGACATGTTGGCAACCATCATGTTCTCAATGCGGTTGTCTTCAAGGATGTTAAACGCATTCCACAAGTTATTAGACCGTACCCATTGCGCCAGCACAGTACGACTGCGTGGCGTGTACAGCACGTGAGACAACTCGTGGATGAGTAACCCTTTGAGACGGACTAAGTTATCCATAGCAATAACACTGCCGGACTCAAGAGTGTGCACCAGATGTATCTTGTTATCGTCTGACCAAGCAGGTGATGTCATATTCAAAGTGTTTGTTCGTTGAATGTGCACACTTGTATAAGACCCTGTAAATGACCGAACAAACTTTGCAAACGATGCTTGCAACTTGCTGGCGTACAAGACCTGTAACGTGTCTTTGTTGACTTCGTTATTGCGTACGATTATCTCTTGCATAATACCCTCCTGTAATTGAGTAGTTTAGTTGGTGGTAACGCCAAACTCACTACCGATACGTGGAGCATCAGCATCAAGTCTCATCTTGATTGCATCGCGCTCACCAGTGTCGGCAGGGAAGTTGGTTAGTAGACGTTGTACTGCAAACTGCCAGTTGAAGTTGGTAACGTGCATTACAAAGTTCTGAAGCAGACGAGTAGACAGTGGAGTTGTGAAGTCCTCTTGACCCAGCTCAGTTGCCTTGCGGATACCTGTAGCGAAGTTGAGTAGCGCAGGGTACGGAATGAACTTAGCCTCAAGCTCAGAGTCATACACGAACGGTAGCTTGATGTTGAAGCGGTCAATGAGTGCACCGTCTTGTCGCATCGTACCGCTGTAGTTGCTACCGCTGTTAGCATCAGCGATGAACAAGCAGTCCGGGTGTACCTTGATAATCTCGTTGAATGGCTCGATGAATAGCTCACGCTCTGCAAGCAGTCGTAGGAACAACGATGCAGACTTGGGAGACATACGAGTCAACTCATTGAACAAGATGACCGAAGGTTGCTGGATAGCAGTGGCTAGCTGTGAGTACACCCACTTGACTGACGTACCGTCTTCGGCAGGTACGAACCTACCTTGAGTAACGCTGTTGTCAATCTGCTGTGTGCACTCAATAACAACGAATGGTAGCTTGCGCTGTGCTGCATAGTTACGGGCACTAGATGTCTTACCTGTACCAGCATCACCAGTAAGCAGTACTGACTGCTGGTTGGTACGGGCTACGTCATAGATACGTGACTCTGGAATGTCCTCGAACGTACGCTCGAAGTACGGCTGTACATCTGGAACGTGCAAGGCATTGAGTGAACGTGCAGTTGGCGTAGCCATGTTGTTGACAGGCTCTGGCTCAACAACAGGTGCAGTGACTACAGGTGCAGGCTCTTCAAGCTGCTGTAATACTTCTGGAGTCATCATTACAGGCTGTACTACAGGTTGTTCTACAGGTACTACTCGTGGAGTAGGTACAGCATTGACAATGGCTGGCACTGTAACAACTTGCTTGTGTGCATACTTGGCAAGTGATGCAGGTGCACTGGTAGTCAGCGTCATAACACTGTCGTATACCTCTTGCAAAGTACTTGGGTTAGGCACGAACGCATCGGAGATACGCTTACCTAGTGCTTGCAGTACGTTGTTAGGTGTACGGCCAATGAAATCTGCGTCACGTATGTGGGCAGGTGTCATGGCTAGGGATACAGGTGCATTGAGGGTTAGCTCTTGCATAGCTTCAGTGTCAGGCACTGACTCAATCCAAGTTGCAGCTAGGCCACGACCGAAACCACATCTGTGGAAGACTCGGACTGAGGCGGTGGTAGGGACGATAGCAGTCTGGCGTACACCGTACGGGGACTGGCTTAGGATTAGTGTTGCGTACATGTTGTTTTCCTTTTCTTGTTAGTTGGTTCTGTATACGTATGCTTCTGCACTGCCTTGAGACTCTGAATCATACTCATCATCAGAGCCGTTCATGACAATGTCATAGCCTTTGGTCAGTGCTTCTTCTTCGTTAGGTGCTTCCACCTCAACAGTGTGTTTGATTTTTTCTACTACGGTTACTTCATAGGTGTTCATCAGTAGTCCTCTCGGTGCATTCTTTTAGCGGTTGCTAGTGACTCTGTATCTGATGAGTCACTTTCGTACTCTTCCTGTCCCTCACGAGCTTCAGCTTCTTCTCGCATGAACTCGTAGAGGTCATTCATTTCATCATCTGCGTGGTACATGATGTCTCCTTTCTAGTAGTTGTATACCTCTTCAACGTAGGGACGGCCTTCGTCCCATTCGCCTTGGTTATCTAGCCAAGTCTGTGCTTCTTCCGGTGTGTCAAACTCAGGTGCATACCACACCCTCATTGAACCTTCCCAACCGTTTACGAACACTGAGTACACAGGTGGCTTATCTTCAAAGCCTAAGTACTCATTACAGTTCGTACAGTGCAGTGACCAACCACGTGAGCTTTCGGTTGTTCGTTCTTCTGTGTGTACATGCTCCATTACTTGTTGCTCCCTTCTTGTAAGCCATCTCGCTTACCTAGTTCGTATATGTCCCTAATCATTTGCTGTAATGCGTCTACATCTATCTGAATAAGGTTTGATTTGTGTTTGTGTTGGGCCTTGCTTTTGCTGGCCTTGCGTAACATGGCTCGCGTCTTACGCGTGGCAAACCGTTCGTGACTATCCATAGATGACATCACCGAACATAGCTTGCTGTAGCACGATGTCACTGGCACATTCGTCCATGTCATCAATGTTTATCTTCATACCACAGTGGTGGTATCCGTTAGCTACGCATACTTCGTACGCCTCTACCAAGTCCTCAATGGTTAGTGACTTAGTGATTACTTCTTCACCATTGTCAGCGGTGATGGTCACGATGCCGGGTACTTCCCATGTAGCATCGCCGTGGTACTTGACCTTTACCCATTGCTCACCAATGAACTCTGTGCTGCCTAGCAGGTTAGACCAGAACTCTTCGGCATTCATCTTGCGAGAGATAGTTACTGTTTCCATAATGATTTCCTTTACTCATCAGGCATGGCGATTACCATGCGACAAAGCCTAGGCACACGACAGACCTAGGCTTTGTTTCGTAATCAGGATTGGTTACCAGCTTGAGCTGTAGTAGAACTCGTAGTCAATGTTGTCTTTGGCTACGGTGTTTAGAATGTTCTCTAATACATCTCTGGTGTGGAAGAGTTGTTCTTCATACCATTTGTCATAGCCATCTTCTTCATCGTAGTTACCAAAGAAGAAGCCTTCGGTGACAGGTAACAACCTTCTTGCTGTGTCCTTGTCACCTTCAAGCACCTCAGTAACTGTGGCTAGTAGTTCCTCCAGCTTCTCACGAGGAACTGAGTACTCTTTGCAATCATCTACCCCATGCTGTACTTCACGTACAAACCAGCCATGGATTTGATTAGCCTTACGCCAGTAACCTACGTTGATAGCTACATAGCTACCTGACTCAGTGTGCGCAGTTAGCTCGGGTGGAAAGATTTCCTTGACTGCAACAAAGTCTTTGTTCAAGTAATCGTTGAAGTCAACAGGTGCATCAGCCTCACTGTTACGCCTTGGTACTCTCTTCCAATCGATACGGCCCACATATTTGCGAGCCTCTAGGTACATGTCTAGTCCCATTTGTTTTCCTTTCTTACCACTCGTCTGCGCCATACATGGAGCAGATGTCTGATACTGCTTGGTCTAACTCTTCGACTAGTGCTTCTCTGTCTGCACCAGTCAGGTCACGCACCATAGGCCACGTGACTGTGGACTGCCATACAATCTCAGTCCCATCTTCTGTGTATCTCTTGCTCATGTTATTCCTTTCGTTGTACGGGGGGTTGAAGGGGGGCTTGCGCCCCCCTTGGTTGCTTACAAGAACCTTGATACATTCCTGTAAGTAGAGGTAGATACAAACTCACCATCGTGCATACCAAGTAGCCTGATGGTCTGCTGTAGTTCCTTGTAGTCTTCTTCCCACTTGTAGCTGGTGATGCCTAGCTCGTTCGACTCATCCTTTGGTCGTGGTGGGAACAGCTCAGAAGGTAGGTGCATGGATACCTTTAGAGTGTCTTTGGTAGCTCCATACCCAAAGCTTGCTTCAGTAGACAGAGTCTTGCCTACGTTCTTGATAGCAATCTTCAAGCACTTCTCTTCCCAAACAGCTACCTCTGCACGATACTTCTCTTTCAGTACCGGATAGTTCTCTTTGTCTAGTTCCATCTGCACCTGCTTAGCCTTGAGTAGCTCAATGACCTTAGTGGTTGGGATTTTTACGGTGATGCTCTTGCTCATTTGTTGATGTTCCTTTCATCTAGTTGGATTAGTTGCTGCGAAAACCATGCGTCAAAGTCTTCTTCGCATGGCTCACACAGCGGATGTACTGAACCGATTGGTGCAGACACTTCATTCGCTTCGCACTTGTAACACACGAAGCTGTCGTACTTTACTTTGCTCATTCGTTGTCCTCCTCTTGTGTTGCATCGAATAAACAGTCATCACACAGCGGTCTGTCATAGTGATGTTCATGTCTGTTGCCACTCAGTAACTCGTGGCATGACGAGCAGTATGGGTCACTCATTAGTACCACCCTGATACTTCTTCAACCTCTATTGAGTTGAAGCTCTTAGCACCTGCACCCCACTCATGAACAGCCATGTCTAGGGCTAGTTCTTCTACATCATCTAGCTTGCGAGCTTGAACTGTTACTTGAATGATGCTGTTGTCATACACAAGTGACACGTTGTACCAATTACTCATCGTCTTCTTCCTCGTCATCTTCGAACTGTCCCATCAAGGTATAGAACTCAGTGCCGTCTTTACCTGTGCTTGTTGCCTCAATGAACCTAAGCCCACATGAGTCGTTGTACCACTTGAGAACTGTGCCTAGCATCTCTGCTGGTGTCATCTCGTCTGATGTAATCAGTGGGTCATACTCATACTTACGCATCTGCTCTACCTCTTGGTTGTCCATCAAGATGTATACCTTGTGGCAGTTGTCCCAAGCGATACCTTTAGCTTCGCTCAGTAGTTCATCAAGCTCACTTAGCTTGTCGGTAATGCTAGTCATAGTGTGTCCTCCTCTATCTCGTTCTCATCCCAATTCACATGGCCGTCCTTGTAGTTAGGCTCAAGGTCTACCATGTAATCCATGTCACTTGCTAGTGACTTGGCTTGCTCAAGGCTGTCTGCCTCAATCTCATACCATCCACGCTGTACCTCAGTGAATGGCAGTATGTATTTACTCATCGTCTTCCTCCATGTAGTTGTCGATTAGATACTGCTGTATCTCTGCGTAAGGCTTGTTGTCTACAAGCATCTTTACTACCTCTAGGTCATTACCTGCTTCTCCATACCACACGTTTACGCCCTTGTTGATTAGCGTGTCGTGTAGCAGTGTGTACTGCCTGTGTAGTGTCTCTAGTACTGCTGGTCCGTATGCCATTAGCTTTCCCTTCCCTTGTTTAGTATCTGTAGTGACTTGAAGTAGTCATCAGTAGTAGTGGCTTCCCACTCTCCTGCATTTCCATCCCAAGTTGTATCCTTATCAAAGCGAGCAAATGTCATTTCTTCATCTACCCACCATGTCTCGCTGTCTATGTCAGCGACTATTACAAAGTGAACTTGCTTTCCCATTAGTTATCCTTTCCAGTTAGTAGTAGTGCTTCAATGTCTAGTGACTCAGCCCACTCAGGCTTGTCATCTATCCACTCGTAGTCAAAGTAGATTTCTCCACCACCAGAAGTGTCGAAACCTGTAGTGGCTACAAGTTCTGTCCCATCCTCAAAGAAGATTTGCTCAACTTTAGTTTGGTAAGTAATTTCTCTGCTTGCGATGTTCATTAGAACCCTCTCTCTTGGTGATACATAACTAGCTCTCTTTGTTCTTCCCTAAGCATTTCGTTTAGGGCATCGTAATCTAACTCAGGGCTAAGCCAAGCTATCTTGTCTAATGTCATTGACTCATCAAGCCACAGGTAGTTGATTAGCTCTTCGTAGACAGGTGGGTTGTCGTTTAGGAACTCAAGCATCCCTCGGTATAACCCTTCGTCATTGTGTAACCACAGCGACACATTCCATGTGCTGTAGTTCTTCCAGCCTTCGTAACTCACTTGCTCTCCTTTACTTTGTTTAGTGCGGTGTTGTACCCAAGTGTCAATGAGTCGTTGTTGAACTTCTCAATGCCAAACTTCTCAAGCTCAACCACAATCCTCTTGCGGTTGCTTTGTTCTCCTCTGATTAGACCTAGCTCGTATCCCTCTAGGAACTGCTCATGGATAATGTCTGCTGCTAGGCGGTTCATAATGCGGTTGTATAGCTTCTTCATTTGTTGCCTTTCTTAGTCGGGTTGTTGTTCGTGGTGTCGTGGTTGTACCTTGTTGTAGTCGTAGTCAGTAGGCCAACGCTCTGCCCAAGCTGGCTTACCTGTTCGGTTAGCCATTTGCTTCACCCAATACCTCAGGTGTCGCTGTCCAACAGAATGTAGTGAGTAATACATAATCTGATTACCATCTGTGCCTACATCTCCGTTAGTGATTAGCCACTTTGCTTTTGCCATTTGTTATCCTTCCCAGCAGTCATCACACAGGGTCTTACCTGCGTCTTCGTCATACGAACCCGGCTCCCCACACTCTGCACAAGGTTCGCTTGTTAGATACTCGTGGGTGAACCAGTCTTCGATACCTGTAACATCTTCTTTACAGTCACTACATAGCCAGAACCACGCTAGTGCAGCCTTTACCTTCTCGCTTGTTACCTTCTCAGGTATGGCATACGCTCCCATAACTGCGAAAGGGTCTTGGTCACAGTATGTGCTACAAGCATCACACTGTATCTCTCCTCTTACTCTCATCTTGTTTGCTCCTTGAATAACTTGATGGCTTCACGCTTGGTGTATCCGTAGTACCACTTAGTCACTAGGTATCCGTCTATCACTGCGTCTATGCGGTATGCCCCTGACGGGAACATTCTTTCGATTGTCATTCGTTCTCCTCTACTTTGATGGCATCGAAGTCCCATTGTGCTTGGACTTCTAGGTTTGCTTCTTCCCAGTCATCTGCCATCCAGTCTCTCACTTGGTTGGTGGCATCAACCTCTCCGTCTGCCTCAACGGTTACTTCATACCAATGTGTTCTCTTGGCTTTGATTAGATACTTAGGCATTAGTTTTCTACCTCCTCATAGGTAATGCTTCCGTCCATGAACTCTAGGTCTTCAGCAGTTTCGTATTCTTCCGGCAAGTAAGCGTGCTGGAAGTTGTCATAGATGTACTTACGGGTGTTGTCATCTAGGTTAGGAATGTCTACCGCATAGGTGGTGACAATGGTTATTTTGTATCGCATTACTCTTCCTCTCTGTCGGGCTTGTCGATACACACATCGCATAGTCTTTGGAACTTGACTAGCGAGAAGGCAATGTAGTCATCTACCGTGCCATCTACTACTTCCAGCGTGTTACATTCCGCACACACTAGGTCGATGCTTACTGCTTTGCTCATTTGTTTTCTCCTTTGATTAGGTTGAGTGTTGCTTTGATACCCTCTAGGTAAGCCCAGTGTGCTTCTCCCATTGGTTCCTTGTCTAATCGAGCGTATTCTTTACGCCCAAACTCCAACACTTTGTTGGCTATGCGTTCACGCTCTGTGTTTTCCATTTGCCTTCCTTTCTTGTAAGGCTTGCTTTAGCCTCTGTAAGGCTTGCCTAAGAACGCCCCTACCACTGGGGGGTCTTAGGGGGGCTTGCCCCCCTAGCGGTGTTGCTAGAGGGGCTTTAGTGTCACTTATAGAGAGAGAAACACTAGAGAGATACTCTGTCCACGCTTCACGCTCTACTTCACATCTAGGGCATACACACCTAGGGAACATAATGCCCTCTGATAACTCATAGACTCTCATGAGATACCTAGTAGTTCTTTCTCCCACGCTGCTAGAGGCTGGTGCTGCTCTAGTAGGTCTAGGGCTCTATCAATCTCATCGATAGACCTTTGGATACCCTCTTGGTTCTTCATCTTCTCCCGTAGGAACTTACCTACATTGAAGACTCTGCCCTGATACTTCAACTCGGCAAAGGTCTGGGCATAGAGCCTCTCGCTTTCGCAAAGGATACCTACCAACTCATTACGCTTCTCTACAAGAGCGTCTTCTGCTGCACACATAAGCGTTTCCTTTCTCTCGGCTTATGACAGGCTTATCAAGCCTAAGAACCCCACAGGCGTAGGGGGGACACCTGTGAGGCTCTTATACCTGATAACAAGAGCCCGCCCCCTTGTGTAATCTGGTGTTACACGGGGACGGGCCCTGTTACCGTCAGGCAGTAGCCGGAACTACTCGGCTACCTTGAGTGCTTCGGCAATCTTCTTGCCAGCGTTCACAAGGGTAGCGAAGTGCTTCACTACTGCGGTTGGGCCGATAAGGGCTCTCTCCTTCTTAGCCTTACCACCAGTGAAGATGTAGCGTCCTACGGCTTCACGCTGGCGGGCGTCTAGACCCTTGTCCTTACGCTTGGCGTCCACCTTTGAGTAGAACTCTCGGGTGTCAGCGTTGCTTACAACAACACGCCAAGATGATGCTTCACACTTGACGGCGTCAAGGATTACGGCCCACTCAGCGGGCGTAAAGGACAGCGAGAGCGTTACCAACTCGGTGTCCTGCGATACGGGTACTGATACGGATTTGCGAGCCACTTTTTCGGCCCGTGTTGGTGTTGCGGTTGCCATAATTGTTATCCTTTCGAGATAATACGGCGGGATTAGGTAACGGAATTGTTACCCGTTCCCCAAGATGGAATCGAACCATAACATTTGTATAACGGACACCAGTCTGGGGATAACGGTTTCGTTACCAAGTTGTTACCTACAAGTAACGCATTGGTAACGGCGACGGGCCTACTCATTAGGTGGAGGGAGCGACCTAATCGGTTGCTTATCGCACGCCTAAGCGTGTCCCTCGGGAGTGGGCCAAGTCTACCAGCCCCAAAAATAACGGAATTATAACGATGGTAACGCCAATGTAACGGCCAATGTAACGGGGAGGTAACGGGTAACCGCCGAATTTATAACAACCGCGCCAGAGCGCACACACGGTTGGAGGGTTTTCAGTTGAGGCAGTAGCCTAAAACAACGAAATACCGCTGTTTGACCCCCCTAATCACTTCGAAATCAGTAGGTTATCCATAAAACGCCCCCGCCTGCTATGATTTTGGGGTGATATTTGTAGGAATTGACGGCGAGATGAGCTGCCCTGACATGGAAAAGGGTGGAAAGCTCATCCAGATTGGCCTATCTGTCAACACGCCCCTCGGTATTGAGACTGTTGCTTACTACCTGCGCCCTCCTTCGGACATGTACTGGGAGGATAGGGCTGCCGAAGTACACAAAATCACCCAAGAACAGCTCCGACTCAACGGAAAACACCCCGAAGAGGTCGATGAACTGCTGTATGAGTGGCTAATCGGCCACGGGGCTAACCCAAAACAGCGCCTGAAGACCATTCCGGTCGGGTTTAACATCACTGGCTTCGATATGCCGTTCGTCAGGGTCACCCTACCTAAGACTTACTCCCTATTTAGTAGACAAACTGCCGAGCTAAACGGGATGCTATGGCTATTAGACGGTAGAAAAGGCCACTCCATGAAGACATGGAAAGAAATGTCGCTGGAATACGCCAAAATCAACATGAATACATATAAGCCACACGATGCTGGCTGGGATTCGGCACGCCACTTGCTCTGCTTCGAGTATTTGAAGTCTGCCCTGTAGTATTGGCGGTATGACTACCGCTAACCAGTTCTTAGAAGTACCAGTCGCCCACCTATTAGAGGCTGCCGATAAAAAGGCCCGAGAGACTGGGGACTTCAACCAGCACACTATGCGCGGCATCGGCGGCAGGCAGGTCGGGTTCTTAGGCGAACTAGTGGTCATGGAGCACTTCGACCAGATAGGTATCCCCTACGAGCCTAAATTCACCCTAAAGCACGACATCGAGATAATCATGCCTGATGGGGAGAAGCTACTAGAGGTAAAGACCAAGGAACGCACTGTGGTCCCCAGAGAAGAGTATGAGTGCTCTGTGCCTAAGTATGTCAAGGACTATCAGGCTGTGGACTTCTACATCTTTGTGTCTTTGCTGTCGACTGGCAAGTCAGAGAACATCAACAGGTTTACTAAGGCT
>JACCDN010117880.1_pt1 | contig 24514 bp, 19 predicted proteins | sample 7441691 | NCBI WGS metagenome assembly JACCDN01 (sample SAMN15323439, study PRJNA562643) | freshwater metagenome | isolation source: river surface water | place: USA:Blue River Watershed | collected 2017-08-16 | reverse complement strand
CTAACCGAGGTGGCCAAGGCCGGCAAACTTGACCCGGTAATCGGCCGCGATGCCGAGATTCGCCGCGTCTCACAGGTGCTCAGCCGCCGCACCAAAAACAACCCCGTGCTCATCGGCGAGCCAGGCGTTGGCAAGACCGCAGTTGTTGAGGGCCTGGCCCAGCGCATCATTGCGGGCGACGTGCCAGAAAGCCTTAAGGGCAAGCAGCTGATTTCGCTTGACCTTGCCGCCATGGTGGCCGGTGCAAAATATCGCGGTGAATTTGAAGAACGCCTAAAGGCGGTGCTTGCCGAAATCAATGCCGCCGAGGGTGGCGTGATCACCTTTATCGACGAGTTGCACACCCTGGTTGGTGCCGGCGCTGGCGATGGCCAAGATGCCGCCAACATGCTCAAACCAATGCTTGCCCGAGGTGAACTTCGCCTAATTGGTGCAACCACCTTGGATGAGTATCGCGAGCGAATTGAAAAAGACCCTGCCCTTGAGCGCCGCTTTCAGCAGGTCTATGTTGGCGAACCTTCGGTGGTCGACACCGTGGCAATTTTGCGTGGCTTGAAAGAGCGCTACGAAGCGCACCACAAAGTGGCCATCGCCGACAGCGCTTTGGTTGCTGCCGCAACTCTTTCAAACCGATACATCACCGGTCGCCAACTGCCAGACAAGGCCATTGACCTGATCGACGAAGCCGCTTCGCGGCTGCGAATGGAGATTGACTCGGCCCCGGTTGAGATCGACGAACTTCGCCGTCAGGTTGACCGACTCAAGCTCGAAGAGATGGCACTAAAGAAGGAGAAGGACGAGGCCTCGAAAGACCGCCTCGAAAAGCTTCGCGAGGACCTAGCTGGCAAGACCGAAAAACTTGAAGAGCTAAACGAGCGCTGGGCAAAAGAGCGCGCCGAACTAAATAAGGTTGGTGAGCTTAAGACCAAGCTCGATGGTCTTCGCATCGAGGCCGAGCGCGCGCAGCGTGAAGCAAACCTTGAACGCGCATCACGCCTCTTGTATGGCGAGATTCCGGCTCTTGAAAAAGAGTTGGCAGCACTTGAAGCCGCAGAAAATATTTCGAGTGCCGATGGCACTGAGCGAATGGTGAATGACCAGGTCGGCGAAGACGACATCGCTGCCGTGGTTAGCGCCTGGACTGGTGTGCCGACTGGCAAGTTGCTGGCTGGTGAAAGCGAGAAATTGCTGAACCTCGAGGGCGAACTCGGCAAGCGTTTGATTGGTCAGAAGGCAGCAGTGAAGTCGGTTTCTGATGCGGTTCGCCGCACCAAGGCCGGCATCAGTGACCCTGATCGACCAACCGGGTCGTTCTTGTTCTTGGGCCCAACGGGCGTTGGCAAAACCGAGCTGGCCAAGAGCCTGGCGGAGTTTTTGTTTGACGACGAGAAGGCAATGGTTCGAATCGACATGTCGGAGTATGGCGAGAAGCACTCGGTAAGCCGTTTGCTCGGCGCCCCTCCGGGCTACATCGGCTATGAAGAAGGTGGCCAGCTAACCGAGGCCGTGCGCCGCAGGCCATACTCGGTGGTTTTGCTTGACGAAGTTGAAAAGGCACATCCAGAGGTCTTCGACGTGCTACTTCAGGTTCTCGACGATGGCCGCCTAACCGATGGTCAGGGCCGAGTTGTTGACTTTAAGAACGTGATTTTGATTTTGACCTCGAACCTGGGTTCGCAGTTCTTGATCGATCAAGAAATCACCGAAGAGCAAAAACGCGATGGCGTGATGGCAATGGTTCGCGGGCACTTTAAGCCCGAGTTCCTAAACCGCCTCGACGACATCGTGATCTTTAGCGCGCTCGACCGCAGTGAGCTTGGCCAGATTGTTGAGCTCAATATCGATCGCCTATCAAAGCGTCTTGAACAACGCCGTTTGCAGTTGGCCGTTACCCCGGCCGCACGCACCTGGCTTGCCGACCGCGGCTACGACCCAATCTATGGAGCCCGCCCGCTTCGCCGTTTGATGCAGCAGCAAATCGACGACAGGTTGGCAAACCTCTTGCTTGCCGGCACCATCACCGATGGTTCGCTGGTGCGAGTTGATGTTGCCGAGGATGGCGTAGCCCTAATTGTTGAGCCGGGCGTGCTCTAGGCGGCAGCACCAAATAGTTCGCAAAAGCGAAGGGAGCCGAAGTTTCAGGCGGCTCCCTTTTGCTTTGCTCAGTAAAATGGCGAGCATGTCTGAAAACAACTTGAACCGTTCGTATGGCCAGGGGGCGAAGGGTGAGCCAGAGGCTCCAACCGCCAAAAGAGTAGGTCTCATCACTCGTCTGCGCTACAACTTTGATAATTCGATCGCACGAAGTGGTGCGTTCGTGGCATACATGTTTGGTGCTCTCATCATCATGTCTGTGCTCGTTGTCATCATCAAATACGCACTTTATGCAGTGCCGGCGCTCTACTCGGGCGACCCACTTGCCACCCCAAGTTTCGAAACTTTTTGGGGCTCGTTTGCAACCCTGCTTGGCAAGGGCGGCGAGGCCACCTGGGCCGATCGCATCCTGGGAATTCTTTACTGGGCAATCACCGTGACCATTGCCGGTAGCGTGACCGGTTTTATTGTTGGTGTAATTCAGCGCACCTTTGAGCGCCTGCGCAAGGGTAAGAGCCCGGTTGTTGACTCGGGTCACACCCTCATTCTTGGCTGGTCAAACCGCGTGTTCCCAATCTTGAAAGAGTTGGCTATCGCCAACGAAAACGTGCGCAAGCCTTTGGTCGTAATTTTTAGCGACAAGGCCCGCGAGTTCATGGAAGACGAGATTGAGTCTCGCGCCGAAGGCCTTGGCAAGCTCAAGGTCATCACTCGCACCGGTGACCCAACCAACCCAGGCGATCTAAAGCGTGCCAACATTTCGGGTGCAAAGTCGATCATCATCTTGGATGAGAATGAGGCTGGCGACGCCACCATTGTTTCGACCGTGCTTGCCGTGAAGTCGGTAAACGCAAACCCTCGCACCCGCATTATTGCCGAGGTTGACGACCCACACACCGCCGAGGCACTCGAGACCGCAACCGAAGGTCGCGTTATTTCGGTTCGTTCGCACGATGTGATCGCGCGCGTTACCGCTCAGGCATCGCGCCAGCCAGGTCTTGCCGCAGTGGTTCTCGACCTGCTCGACTTTGCGGGTGACGAAATCTACTTTGCTTCGGTGCCTGCTTTGGCCGGCAAAACCTACGCCGATGCAATTCTGGCGTTCAACACCGCTTCGGTAATTGGTTTCATTGATGACAAGGGCGTGACTCACCTCAACCCTAAGCAGGGCACCAAGTTGACTGCCGGCTCAAAGATCATCGCCATCGCCGAAGACGACGACAAGGTTGTCTACACCGGCGTTCGCGAAGACATTGCCAACAAGAAGATCGCCGCCAAGAAGGCACCTGCGGCCAAGGCCGAAAACCTTTTGGTTATCGGTTGGTCTTCAATGGGCCGCTCGGTGGTTGCCGAACTTGCCGCATTCTTGCCAAAGGGTTCATCGGTGCATATCGTTGCCCAGAGCAAGTTTGTTGATGCCGCCGAACTCGCCGACCTAAAGTTTGGTGACGTCAAAGTCACCCACGCTTCAGTTAGCGGTGACATCGATGAACTCATCGCTGCCGCCTCGGCAAAGAAATATGACGAGGTCATCATCCTTGGTTATCGCAACGCAATTAGCGAGACCGAAGCCGATGCCCAGACCATGCTGACCATGCTGCAGATGAACCAGTTGTTTGCTGCTGATGGCAATGGCGTTGAGCCAACCCGCTTGGTTGCCGAGATTCTCGACAGCCGCAAGGCCGAGCTGGCTCGCGTTGCCGCAGCCGACGACCTAGTGGTTAGCGACAACTTGGCTGCCTTGTTGATCGCTCAGGTCTCAGAGAACCCAGCGCTTGCGCCAGTGTTTGATGACCTGTTCGACGCCGAAGGTGCTTCGATTAATGTGCGCTCAATCGAGCACTATGTGCCGCTAGGCAAAGAAATCGAATATGCCGAGTTGGTTGCCATCGCGCGTGCGCACGGCGAATCGGCAATCGGTTATCGCTTGCTTGCCAACGCCCCGGGCGACCCGGCATCTGGCGTGCAGCTAAACCCTGCCAAGACCGAGGTGTTTAAGCCAGTGGCCGGCGACGCCTTGGTTGTGATCTCAGGCTTATAGTTTGAGCATGAATTCAACGGATGTGGCCGGGGCTAAAGCAGCCCTGGCCACTTTCGTTAACCCCGAGAAGCGCGCGTTTTTTCCGCAGTTCTTCAAGGCTGGCCCAGGCGAATATGCCGAGGGCGATCAGTTTTTGGGCGTTACCGTGCCTAACGTGCGCGCGGTTGCCAAGCAGTTTGCCGGACTCACCGAAGCCGAAATCTATGAACTGATGCAGTCGCCGATTCACGAGCATCGACTGCTTGGCTTGATCATGCTGGTGGCCAAATGGAAGAAGGCCAAAACCGCTTCGGCTCAGCAAGAGCTGTTCGATTTTTACCTACGGCTGGTTTATGAAGGGCACGTCAACAACTGGGATCTGGTTGACACCTCTGCGCCATATTTCGGCACTTATTTGGTGGGCAAGCCCGACGCCATGCAGTTGCTTGAATCGCTTGCTCGAAGCGAAAAACTTTGGGAGCGCCGCGTGGCAATCATGTTCACCTTTGCCTCGACCCGGGCTGCCGTTTTGAAAATTGGTGCTGCCGACTTTGAACCAACCCTGCACATTGCCGAGATGCTGGTGAACGACAAGCACGATCTAATTCACAAGGCCACCGGATGGATGCTTCGCGAAGTTGGCAACCGCGATGTTGCCGAATTGCGAAAATTTTTAACCCGCTTCGCGGGAACAATGCCGCGCACCATGCTGCGCTATGCCATCGAAAAGCTCGAGCCCGAAGAGCGCAAAAAGTGGTTGGACGCTAAAGACGCGATTTGAGAATATTCGGTTTACCGAAGATACTGGCGGTGGGGGTCACAGAAAGAGCTCTAAAATTCGCAAGTTTGCTGCCGCCCTCGCTTCATTTACCCTCGTATTTTCGAGCCTAGTTTTCACCAGCCAATCAGCTTCGGCTGTACCAACAGTCGATGTCTACCTCGACAACCAGGTAGGTTCATCAACCTCAACGATGCCAAGTTGGATGGGTGTTTCTGGAACCAAACTCTTCTTCCACCAACAGGGCAAGTTGTATGTCCGGGATTCAGCAACAAGCACAACAATTCAACTCCTGCCTAGCCACACCATTCTTAGCGGAAATAATCCTTTTGCGTTTGCAAACGGGAACTTGATATTTAACGCTTACGAGGCAACTTATGGGCAAGAACTTTACATTTCTGATGGCACAGTAGCGGGCACCACGATTTTGAAGGACATCCTTCCTGGAGCTGCGGAGTCGCAACCTTCGTTTTTTATGCAGTTCGGTGCCGACAAGGTCGTGTTCAGAACTCGCAATGCCGCGAACACCTCAAACGAACTGTGGGTCACTGATGGCACAGCTAGCGGCACAACAAAGATCCGCGATATGACCTACATCACCAACTACGGGACAGCGGTGCTAAATGGCAAGCTCTATTTTCAGGGTGACAACGGGGGCTACGGCGCGCGCATTTGGTCGACCGATGGAGTTACCGCCAGTCAAGTGACCGACTTGATTCCTGAAGAGGCGAACCTAACCACCTATGGGGATTGGGTCTATTTCAACGGCGATTCGACAAGTGCCTCGGTTTCCAATCGTGGCAACGGTGTCACTGGATACGAGCTGTTGCGAACCAATGGAACAATTGTTGAGATTGCCGCAGACATTAACCCGACCACTGCGAATTCATCTTGGTCAAAGCCCACGAACCTGACAGTAATGAACAATAAGCTTTACTTCTCGGCGAATGATGGTGTTCACGGTTACGAAATGATGAGCTTTGATGGCACCACCGTGAGTCTCATAAAAGACGTTTATCCAGGCGCAGCTTCTTCTAGCCCTTGGCTGCTGACGCCAATCAACGGAGTCATTTATTACTCGGCGGTTGACTCGATTAATGACCGAGAGCTCTATTCTTCGGATGGAACTTCGATCGGCACTGGGCTACTCCAAGACATTTACCCAGGCATTACTCAATGTGCCGTGAATGATTTCATGTGTTACGGGCCGAGAGTGAACATCAGCGACCCGCGATTCTTTAAAGATTTTGACGGCAAGGTCGTGTTCGCTGCTAAAAATGGAGTCGTTGGTGGCGAGTTGTTTGCCATCACTCCGGCTGCTGTTGTGACTCCGCCAAATAACCAGGTCGTGACCGTCACCCCGGTGGCCCCGGTGGTTCCGGTTTTCAAGCAACCTAAGTTTGCGATGCCATCGAAAATCGAAATCGATAAAGACGGCAAGGTGAGCCTAAAGGGCAAAGACATGGATGTCACCTCGGTGCTGATCAATGGCAAGCCGCAGCGCATCGACTTTAATTCAGAAGACAAACTCGAGTTCGACACCACCGGCCTGGCTGCCGGCACCTACGACCTAGTGATGAAGGGCACCTTCGGCACATACACGGTTCAAAAGGCGATTTTTGTTGGCGAGCCGGTGGTCACCAGAGTGGCCGGAATTTCGCAGCGAAGCATGAGTGTTGAGGGTGGCGAACTTTCGATTTCGGGCGTGGGCCTTGAAGGCACCAGCCAAATCACCATGAATGGGCGCGTGCTCGATATCGTTAGTAAAACTGATGGCAAGGTCACCTTCAAGGTGCCTGCCTCAACAGTGCTGTCTCGAAACTCACTGATGATTGAAGGTTCGTTTGTGCCGATGGTGTTCAACAACGCCTTCAGCTACAACCGCTAAAGACGACTAGTCGGCGATGTCGACAACCACCGGAACGTGGTCGCTCGGGGCTTCGCCCTTGCGCTCGTTGCGGTCGATGACCGCGTTGGTGACGCGCTCGGCAAACGGGTCGCTGGCCAAAATAAAGTCGATGCGCATGCCCTCATCGCGAGGGAATCGCAGCTGCTGGTAGTCCCAGTAGGTGTAGCCGGTTGGTATGCGCTCGCGAACAACATCACGCAGGCCGATCTGCTCGAAGGCCTCGAAGGCCTGGCGCTCTGGCTCTGAAACGTGGGTTGCCCCGGCAAAATCATCGATGTTCCACACGTCGTAGTCGAATGGCGCAATGTTGAAATCGCCCATCAAAGCGAACGGCAAATCTGGTTCGTGCTCGACCCATTCGGCCACGTTCGAAGCTAAGCGATCTAGCCATTCAAGCTTGTATGTGTAGTGCGGGTCGTCAAGGGTTCGGCCGTTGGGCACATACAAAGACCACAGTCGCACACCGTTAAATGTGCCGGCAATGGCGCGCGCTTCTTCAACCTGAGGCTTGCCCTCTTTGCCAAAACTTGGCATGCCGCTAAAACCGATTTCAACATCTTCGATGGGAATGCGGCTGGCAAATGCAACGCCGTTCCACTGGTCAAGGCCGTGAGCGGTCACGGTGTAACCGGCATCTTCGAACTGCTTGTATGGAAACTGCTCGGGCTTGCACTTGATTTCTTGCATGGCAAGAACATCGGTGTTGCTGCGCTGCAGCCAGTCGACAACGCGATCGACGCGAGTGCGAATTGAGTTGACGTTGTGAGTGGCGATGCGCATAAATAAAGGCTAACCGAACCAAGCGGGCCGCTCAGTAAACTAGAGCCATGACCTTCACCTCAGCCGCAAAACCACGCCTTGTTGAACTAATCAAAGAGCTTGCCGTTGTGCACGGCCGCGTGACTTTGTCGAGTGGCATCGAAGCCGACTATTACGTTGACCTTCGCCGCGCAACCCTGCACCACGAGGCTGCGCCACTGATTGGCCAGGTCATTCTCGACATGCTCGATGCCGCTGGCATCACCGACTTTGATGCAGTTGGCGGCCTAACCATGGGCGCCGACCCGGTGGCCACCGCAATCATGCACCAGGGTGCAGCGCGCGGCCGCGCCATCGATGCGTTTGTGGTTCGCAAGGCTGCAAAGGCTCACGGCATGGGTCGTCAGGTAGAAGGCCCAGATGTAAAGGGCAAGCGCGTTGTGGTTGTCGAAGACACCTCAACCACCGGCGGTTCACCGCTCACCGCAGCCAAGGCCCTTGAAGAAGCCGGAGCAATCATCGTTGCCGTTGCAACCGTGGTCGATCGCGACACCGGTGCCGACAAGGTGATTGGCGATGCTGGCTACAAATATTTGAGCGCGGTGTCACTTGACGACCTCCAGCTCCGTTAACACCGAGCGCCACCTGGCGCCGTTTGTTCTAACCCTCGTCTCGTCGATCTTCAGCGTTATCGCTGGTTCGATGATCTTCATGGCGTTCCCCTGGTTGGCAATTCAGCTAACCGGTTCGGCAACCAGCGCCGGCCTCATGATCGCCATCACCTCGATTCCAGGGCTTTTGATGGCCCCGGTGATTGGCTCAATCATCGACAAGTTTGGCCGCCGCAAGGTTGGCATTGTCATCGAGTTGCTCACCGCTGCCGCCACCATTCTGATTCCGCTTGCCTCGGGCATTTGGCAAATGACTCTGCCGCTGCTAATCGGCATCGGCTTGGTTCGTTCGCTGGTTTCGTCGGGTGCCCACGCGGCTCGAAAATCTTTTATGCCGGATGTCGCCCGCACGGCCGGCCTGTCACTCGAGCGCGTGAACTCAATTCAAGAGGCGGCATTCGCCAGCGGTTTTGCCGTTGGCCCAGCACTGGCCTCGGTTTGCATCGGCCTCTTTGGCGTGTACAACACCTTCTATGTAATCGCCATCTTTGGTGTGGCCGCAGCGGCAATCATGCTTTTCGTTCGGGTGCTCGAAATCATCGAGCCGCACGAAGAAGAGGGCAACCTCTTTAAGTTCGCCACCGAGGGCTTTCGAATTTTGGCCAAGACCCCATCGGTTGCAATCATGCTCGCCGGCGTGATGACCCTGGCCATGATTTACATGCCAACCGAGATGGTCATCCTGCCCACTTACTACAACCAAACCAAAGACCCAGAAGCACTTGGATTCTTGCTCTCGGGCATGGCTGCGGCCACCATTTTTGGTGCTCTCGCCTTCGAAAAGCTTTCAAAGAAATTCAAATATTCGACCATCTTCAGAATCGCAATTTTGGGTGTTGCCGTCTCGATGCTGCCAATGTCGATGTTGCCGCCATACTGGGTCATGATTTTCTTCGGCTTCATTTTGGGTGTCACCTGGGGGCCAATCACGCCGCTTTTGAACACCGTGATTCAGCGCAAGATTCCGCCAAGCAAGCGCGGGCGAGTGTTTAGCCTTGAGATGGTGATTTGGTCGGCCGGCCCAATGATTTCGATGGTGTTCGCCGGCATGGCAGTCGACACCTGGGGTGTGCAGCCGGTCTACATCGTGGCCGCAATCGCAACTACCACCGCCGGTTTCTTGGTCACTTTCAACAAACGGATGAAAGAAATCAACACCGCCGATTTCGCCGACTAATCCACAGATTCAAAGCTGCCCCGAACCCAAGGTTGGTTCGGGGTTTAGTTTTGCCGCATGACTATTGCAACTGCACCTAAATCAGATAATCTGAAATTTATGAAGGACATGACCGTAACCGAGGTTGCTCGCAACTTTTCGGCCGTAATCGACGCCGTTGAAGCGGGTGAAGAGATTTTGGTGCGCCGCGGCAAAGTGACGGTGGCCAAAATTCAACCTGCCAGAATGCACGTGCCAAACGGGGCAGCCTTGATTGAGGCTCTAAAGAAAATTCCCGCCCTTGAGCCTCCCTATGACCCAGCCGTTGGCGATGTTTGGGATGAAGTTATGGCCATGAGACGTGATGCAATCAACATTCCAAAAGAACTATGGGAAGAGTAGTTCTCGATACTTCCGTGTTGATAGCCATAGATCGCGACCCTGCGATGATTGGCAAACTTCTGCAGGCGGAGGAAGAATATTTTGTGCCTGAAATCGCAGTTGCTGAATATTTAGTAGGCGCGGAACTCGCATCCTCTCCCGAAAAGAAGGCCAACAAACTGGCGAAACTAGAGGCCTTCGAAAAGCTGGTTAGCGTAGTGAATTTCGGCCGTCCCGAGGCGAAGGCCTACGCATTATTTTCTGCCGCTTCGAAGCGCAGCGGCACACACAGAACAAATTTCGACATGGCCATTGCTGCCAGTGCGTTCGTTCTTGACGCACAGATTAGAACCTCAGACCGAGCCGCAAAGTTCGAAGAGTTGCCGGGCATAACCGTCAGTTATTTCTGACCGAGCCGCAGCCGAATTATTTTGAACTAAACCAGGTCGGCAACCGAGTTAAGTATCTCGGTTGGGCGGAACGGGTACTTAGCGATTTCTGCGTCGTCTGCGATTCCGGTCAAAACCAAAACGGTGTGCAGGCCGGCTTCAATGCCGGCAACCACGTCGGTGTCCATGCGGTCACCAATCATTCCGGTTGACTCCGAGTGAGCGCCAATCTTGCGCATCGCGCTTCTAAACATCATCGGGTTTGGCTTGCCCACAATGTATGGCTCCATGCCGGTGGCCTTGGTGATGAGAGCAGCAACCGAACCAGCAGCCGGAATTGGGCCTTCGGCCGATGGCCCGGTGGCATCTGGGTTCGTCACAATAAAGCGAGCACCGCCGCCAATTAAACGAACCGCCTTGGTCAAGTTCTCAAAGTTCAGGTTGCGAGTTTCGCCAAGCACCACATAGTCGGGGTTTTGGTCGGTCATGATGTAGCCGATGTCATAAAGCGCCTGAGTCATGCCAGCCTCGCCGATCACATAGGCCGAACCGCCCGGCTTTTGGCTGTGAAGGAATGCCGCGGTTGCCAACGCCGAAGTCCAGATGTGGTCTTCGGGAATGTTTAAGCCGGTGGCAACCAAGCGAGCCGAAAGGTCTCGGGGGGTGTAGATCGAGTTGTTGGTCAGCACCAAGAACGGGGTGCCCTCGCTCGTCCATTTGGCAATAAGGTCGGCTGCGCCTGGAATGGCAACGCCCTCGTGCACGAGCACGCCATCCATGTCGGTGAGCCAAGAAGTGATTTTGCTGCGATCTGCCATGCCTCAAGAATACCCGCCACCGATTGCGATGAAGTATCCTTGTAGAAGGAGCGCTGGGAAGTCTGGTCGGCATGTTTATTCGTCGACGAAAGATTGGAACCCATGAACCTTTTGAACAGTGTGCTGAGCTCTGCCGCCACAACTTCTGAAACCACAAGTGCAACCCCCTTCATGCTTTGGGGTTCGGTGATCATTTTCTTGATTGCCTATGCGTTCATCGCCACCGAGAAAATCAACCGAGTTGCCGTTGTAAGCGCTGGTGCGGCCGCCATGATTTTGCTCGGAGCAACCGGCGCCGACGAGGCCTTCTACAGCCACGCGACCGGCATCGACTGGAACGTAATTTTCTTGTTGCTTGGCATGATGATCATCGTTGGTGTGATTCACAAGACCGGCCTATTCGAGTTTTTAGCTGTCAAGGCAATCCGACTTGCCAAGGGAAACCCGCGTCAAGCGTTCATCTACATTTTGATTCTTGTTGCCTTCGCCAGCGCCTTGCTCGACAATGTGACCACGATTTTGTTGGCAGTGCCGATGACCTTCCTGGTAGCCAAGTATCTAAAGGTCAACGCAGTTCCGTTCATCTTGGGTGAAGTTTTCGTGAGCAACATTGGCGGTGCGGCAACCCTGATCGGCGACCCACCAAACATCATCATCGCCAGCAAGGCAAACCTAGACTTCAACGCGTTCTTGGTTCACATGGCACCGATTGTTGTGCTCGTGATGATTGTGATCGTGCCCCTTTTGGTCTTGATGTTTAGAAAGCAGTTGGTCAACACCCCAGCCGATCGCGAGGCCGTGATGACCCTCGACCCAGCTTCTTTCATCACCGACAAGAAGCTTTTGATCAAGAGCCTTTCGGTTCTAACCATCGTGATTGTCGCGTTTGTTATGCACTCGGTGCTTCACCTTGAGCCATCGATTGTTGCCATGATGGGTGCCGGCCTGCTTGTTCTGCTCAGCAACCTCAAGCCTGAGCAGTTTGCCAAGGATGTCGAGTGGGGCACTCTGGTTTTCTTTGCTGGTCTGTTCATCATGGTTGGTGCGCTCGTGAACGTGGGCGCACTTGGCTTGGTCGCCGATGTTATCGGCGATGCGGTTGGCGGCGATGCGGCTTTGGCTGCAGGTGCGGTTGTAGTTGTTTCGGCTGTTGTGTCTGGAATTGTCGACAACATTCCCTATGTTGCCAGCATGACTCCGGTGATTCACCAGCTGAACGACCAAATCACAACCATAACCAACGATGGGCTTTGGTGGGCGCTGGCCCTGGGTGCTGACTTTGGTGGCAACATGACAATCGTTGGCGCAAGCGCAAACGTTGTGGCAATTGGTCTAGCCCACGCTGCCGGCCACAAGATCACGTTCTTGCAGTTTGCTAAATATGGCGTGCCTGTAACCTTGGTGTCTACGCTAATGGCGCTGCCATATGTGTTGATTCGCTATTTCTAGGAACCCCTTGACTGAATCTAAGCCCACCGGCACCGAGTATGTTGCGCCCGGCGCAACCGAAACTCCCGAGCAAACAACCTGGGGCGTTGGCCCCTGGCAGGGCGAGTGGCCGGCCGATGCCGGAACTCCCGAAGAGCCGAACCCCGACTCACTGCTCGACCCCGAGCTTTTGCTAAACGGTGACACCCGAAACGTGCTCGATCAGTATCGCTACTGGAAGATGGAGGCGATCATTGCCTCGCTCGATCAGCGCCGGCACAAATATCACGTTGCCATCGAGAACTGGCAGCACGACCTAAACATCGGGTCGATTGTGCGCACGGCAAACGCTTTCTTGGCCGCCGAGGTTCACATCATTGGCAACCGTCGTTGGAACCGCCGCGGCGCGATGGTGACCGACCGCTATCAGCACGTGCGACACCACCCAACGGTCGAAGATTTTGTTGAGTGGTGCAAGACTGCCAACGATGGCAAACCTTTGCCGATCATCGCTATCGACAACGTGCCGGGCTGCAAAAAGATCGAAGAATATGCGCTACCCGAAAACTGTGTGCTGCTTTTTGGCCAAGAGGGCCCGGGGCTCAGCGAGGCTGCTATCGAGGCCGCCGAAGTGGTTCTCGAGATCACCCAGTTTGGCTCAACGCGCTCAATTAACGCTTCGGCTGCAGCCGCAATAACCATGCACCAGTGGGTTATGCAGCACATCTTCAAGCGCTAAACTTAGATGCACGCCATCGCGTGCTAATCCAAGGTTTTGCAAGGGGTAATCATGCCTGCAGTTGTAATCATCGGTGCGCAGTGGGGCGACGAAGGTAAGGGTAAAGCAACCGACCTTTTGGCCGAACACATTGACTATGTAGTCAAGTTCAATGGCGGCAACAACGCCGGCCACACCGTGGTTATTGGCAACGAAAAGTATGCCCTGCACCTACTTCCTTCAGGTATTTTGACCCCTGGGGTAATCCCGGTTATTTCAAATGGTGTGGTCATCGACCTTGCCGTTCTGTTCGAAGAAATCGATGCGCTGAACGCTCGCGGCATCGACACCTCAAAGCTTCGCGTCTCGGCTAACGCCCACATCATCACCCCTTACAACGTCACCATCGACAAGGTTTCAGAGCGTTTCTTGGGCAAGCGTGCCATCGGCACCACCGGCCGCGGCATTGGCCCAACCTATGCCGACAAAATCAACCGCGTTGGCATTCGCATTCAAGACTTGTTCGACGAAAGCATTCTTCGCCAGAAGGTTGAGGCAGCTTTGGTTGCCAAGAACAACCTGCTAACCAAGGTTTACAACCGTGCCGCGATCAAGGTTGATGAAACTGTTGCCGAGCTGCTCAGCTATGCCGAGCGCGTGCGCCCAATGGTTGCCGACACCGCACTTGAATTGCACGATGCCATCAGCAACGGCCAGACCGTTTTGTTCGAGGGTGGCCAGGCCACAATGCTCGACGTTGACCACGGCACCTACCCGTTCGTTACTTCTTCAAACTCAACCGCTGGCGGTGCATCAACCGGTTCGGGCATCGGCCCAGGCCAGTTCAAAACCGTCATCGGCATCGTCAAGGCCTACACAACTCGCGTTGGCGCCGGCCCTTTCCCTACCGAGCTCTTCGATGATAACGGCGAGTTCCTTCGAGCAACCGGCCACGAGTTTGGCACCACCACCGGTCGCCCACGTCGTTGCGGCTGGTATGACGCCCCAATCGCCCGCTACTCGGCGCGCATCAACGGTGTCACCGACTTCGTTCTCACCAAGCTCGATGTTCTAACCGGCCTAAAAGAGATCCCGGTTTGCATCGCCTATGAGGTCGACGGCAAGCGCTTCGATGAGATGCCTGTCTCGCAGTCAGACTTCCACCACGCCAAGCCGGTCTATCAAAACTTCCCTGGATGGAGTGAAGACATCTCGGGTGCTCGAACCTTCAGCGATCTTCCGAAGACCGCGCAGGAATATGTTTTGGCTCTCGAGAAGATCAGCGGTGCCCGCATCTCAGCAATCGGCGTTGGCCCGCAGCGCGACGCAATCGTGGTTCGCCACGACATGCTAGCTCACGCTTAAAGGCTTATTTGCGCCGAATGCTCTGAGTCCAGGCAACTGCCGCCATGATGAGCACCGCGAAAACCCAGGTGCTTGGCGCAACCACTTCGCCGAACAACCAAATTGCAAAGAGCAACGTGATGATCGGCTGAACCAGCTGAAGCTGCGAAGTTTTGACCATGCCGATTCGATCCATGGCGGCATACCAGACAAAGAAAACCAAGAACATTGAGACCAGCGAAACATAAAGAAAGCCGAACCAGGCGTTCATGGTTGGCCACTCGGTGATCGGGTTCAACCACAGCTCAATGCCCGCGCCGATCGCGTTCAGTGGCGTGCCCAGCAAAATCGCCCAGGCCAAAATCTGAATGCTGTGATGTTTACCGGTCAAAGTTCCACCGGTCACCTGGCCCCAACACCAAAGAAAAACAGCCACCAGCATCAGGCCATACCAAAGCAGGTCCCCGTCACCGGGGTCATCGGCGCTTCGGGTTAGCGCAAAGCCAATCGCGGCCGCGGTGCCCATCGAAGAGGCAATCCAAAAAATACGCCCCGGATGCTTGTGCCCGTAAAGCACCGACAGAGCAGCGGTGATGATTGGGCCAAGGGCACCAAGAACACCAGCCTGACCGGGAGTGATGTGCTCGAGGCCATACGAAGTGATCAGTGGGAACGCGATGACCACGCCGATGGTGAGCCCAAGAACGCGAACCACATCTTGCTTTGGCGGCAAAAGCGGGGCGCCAGAAATGCGCAGGGCGACGATCGCAACGATGGCCGCCGGAAAAACTCGGCCCAAGCTCATGGTGATGGGACTAAAACTTTCCAGTCCAAATTTGAGTGCAATCAGGGTGAACGAAAGCATGAGCATGCCGGCCACGCCGAACAGGTAACCCACCAATTTTGATTGCTTCACCCACCAAGGCTAACAAATGAAATATTTGGCACTCGGTTGCCACCGCCCGAACCCCTATAAAACAAGGGCTTAACGCAACGTTACTAAACCGTTATTGCAATTTGTTGGCAACCGCTTGCCAAACCCGGCAACAAAGCCCTAATCTAAATTTCGAGCTGGAAACACACCTCCGCCAGGGCCCAGCGAAGCCAAAGCCACAACTTAACAAATTCCCCGTAAACCACAGGCCTCAATACCAATGAAGGAATGAAATGAACCTCTCAAAGAGAATCGGTGCCGGCCTAGTTGCCATCGCACTTGCTGGTTCGGCACTTGCTGGCGCAACTCCTGCTCAGGCAGCCAACAAGACTGACCTTGTAATCGGCTCACTAATCGACATCAAGTCATGGGACCCAAGCCAGGCCGACATCGGCCACTTGATTCCTTACTACCAGGCTGTTTATGACAACTTGATCTTGCGCACTCCAGACGGCAAGTACAAGCCAAACTTGGCAACCAAGTGGACCTGGAACGCAGCCAAGACCGAGCTAAGCCTCGACCTGCGCAAGGGCGTAAAGTTCACCGACGGTGAAGTTTTTGACGCTGCAGCTGCCAAGGCAAACCTAGACAACTTCATCAAGGGCAACGGCCCCCAGGTTGGCACTCTAAACGACTCAACTATTTCGGTTGTCGACTCAGACACCATCAAGGTGACTCTCAAGAAGGCAAACCCTGACCTTGAGTACTACCTTTCAACCACCGACAGCTTTATGGCTAGCCCTAAGGCGCTTGGCACCCCGGGCCTAAAGACCAAGCCGGTCGGCTCTGGCCCATACATCTTTGACTCGTCATCGGTGGTTGGCTCACAGATCGTGGTCACCGCGAACCCTTCATACTGGGACAAATCAAAGATCAAGTTCACCAAGATCACCTTCAAGATCATCGTTGACGTGACCGCTCGCCTAAACGCGCTGCTTTCTGGCCAGATCGACACCACTCTGCTTGATGTCAAGACCGCAGGCACCGCCAAGGGCCGTGGCTTTGCCCAGATGAGCAACTATGTTGACTGGCAGGGCCTGTTGATGTTCGACCGCACCGGTTCAAAGAACAAGGCCCTCAAGGATGCCCGTGTTCGCCAGGCGATCGCCTACTCAATCGACCGCGCTGCACTGCTCAAGGCAGTTCAGGGTGGCTACGGCGAAATCACCAACCAGGTGCTTGGCAAGAGCACGGGTGCATACGACGCAGCCCTCGACAAGACCTACCCGCTAGACAACAAGAAGGCCAAGTCGCTTTTGCTTTCGGCTGGCTACTCAGATGGCATCACCCTTGACCTACCATCATGGCCAGACCCGACCATGAACGCGCTACTAAAAGACCAGCTTGCTAAGTCGGGCATCACCATCAACTGGGTTTCAGTGCCATTCGCCGACTACCGCAACCAGCTAAAGGCCGGCAAGTTCGCAGCGGGTATCTTCCAGTTGTTCCAGGGCACCCCATGGGTGGCAATTAACCAGATGGCAACCCCGGATGGCGCGTGGAACGTAATGAAGTCACGCTCACCAGTGCTAGACAAGGCAATCGCGTCGATCGAGGCGAACCCAAGCGACAAGAACATCGTCGCTCAGGCCAAGGTCATCAACAGCTTCCTAACCAAAGAAGCCTGGTACATCCCGTTCTTCCGAATCCCACAGCTTTACTTCGTAAGCAAGCGAATCAAGACTGTGAATCAGGCTCAGAACGCAATCCCTTACCTATACAGCTTCGCGCCAACCGGAAAGTAATCCGGCATAGGTAACTAGAAACTTTGGTGGGGGCCGAGATCATCCCTCTCGGCTCCCTCCAAAACCTAGACCCGCACCACCAGCCCCACCCAAACCCCGCCCCACCCACAAAACGGAGCAATCGATGTTTGCATTTATCGCCAGAAGGCTTGGCTCAGGAGCCCTGCTGCTCTTGGTCATTTCGACCCTGGCCTATTTCTTGGTCTTCTTCTCGACCTCAAACGTGGCCATGAACATTCTTGGCGATGAGGCAACCGCCGAAATGATTGCCCAAAAGAACGCCGAACTCGGCCTAGACCGCCCGCTGCTTACCCGCTATTTTGAGTGGCTAACCAACGCTTTGCAGGGCAACCTTGGCACCAGCTGGTTCACCAACGAGGCAATCATCGATGGCCTTGCCAACCGCCTGCCAATCACTATGACCCTGGTGCTGGGCGCAATTTTGATCGCCGCGATTTTGGCAACCGTGCTTGGCATGGCAGCCGCCGTAAAGGGTGGAGTCATCGACCGCGTAGTTCAGTTCTTGGCAGTGGCCGGTTTTGCCGTGCCGGGCTTTGTGGTTGCCATTTTCTTGGTAACCCTGTTTGCCATCAACCTTGCGTTGCTGCCAGCCACCGGATGGGTTGCCATCACCGAAGACCCAGCTGCCTGGGCACTCTCACTAATCTTGCCGGTTGCCTCACTGGTGCTTGCCACCGTGGCATCGGCCGCCCAGCAGATTCGCTCGGCAATCAAATCGGTCATGGATCGCGACTGGGTTCGCACCCTGCGCAGCCGCGGCATCAAGCCAACCGAAATTCTGTTCAAGCACGTTCTGCGCTCGGCAGCCCCTGCTGGCCTGACCGTGCTAAGCCTTCAGTTTGTTGGCCTTCTTGGCGGTTCGGTCATCATCGAATCAATTTTTGCTTTGCCCGGCATTGGCCAAATGGCAGTGCAGAGCACCAGCATTGGCGACACCCCGGTTGTTATGGGCGTGGTCGTTTTCACAGTAATCATCGTCATTCTGGTCAACCTTGCAGTTGACCTAATCAACGGATGGCTAAACCCTAAGGTGCGTGTAGCGTGAGCAACCAGCCAGCCCCGGCCGTGACCCACGGAACCCCGATTGTTCGCCGCAGTCTTGCAGCCAAGATTCTGCGCAACCCACTTGGCCTAGCCTCTAGCGCAATCATCGCTCTGGTTGCCTTTGCGGCAATCGCAGCCCCGCTAATCGCCCCGCTCGACCCAGCTGCCACCGACGCCATGAACATCATGGCTGGCCCATCGGGTTCACACCTACTTGGCACCGACAGCGCCGGCCGCGACATTCTTAGCCGCATCATTTTTGGCTCGCAGGCAACCTTGCTTTCGGCCCTGATTGTTGTGGTCACCTCGATCATCATCGGTGTGCCAACGGGCCTAATTGCCGGCTACTACGGCGGCCGTTTCGACAGCATCGCATCTTGGATCGCCAACATGCTGATGAGCTTGCCTTCAATCATCGTGCTGCTTGCAGTGCGTGCAGCGGTCGGCCCATCAATCGCAATCTCGATGTTTGTGTTCGGAATTCTGATTGCGCCGGGCTTCTTTAGGCTCACCCGAACCGCGGTTATGTCGGTTCGCAACGAGCTCTATGTTGACGCCGCTCGAGTGTCTGGCCTCAGCGATTTCCGCATCATCACCAAGCACATCTTCACCGTTGTGCGCGCGCCGATCATTATTCAGTCGGCCATGATTTCGGGCATCGCAATCTCGATTCAGTCGGGCCTCGAGTTCTTGGGCCTCGGCGACACCACCCTGATCAGCTGGGGTGTGATGCTCAACGAGGGCTTCATGAACATCTTCATCAACCCGCTTTTGGTGCTCTGGCCTGGGCTCATCATTTCGCTCACCATCGGCTCGTTTGCGCTTTTCGGCAACGCCGTGCGCGACGCGCTTGAAGACGCCCAAAAGATCAGCGCCAAAAAATCAAAGGCTGCAAAGGCCTCGGATGCCGCCAAGGCAACCGAACACATCGCGCCGCTGACGGATGCCGAAAAGAAGGCCGCTGCCGGCCGTTTGCTTTCGGTTTCACACCTGAGCGTTGGTTACCCGCAGGGTGACGGCTCAATCAAGAAGGTCGTTCAAGACGTATCCTTCGAACTCGACAAGGGCGAGGTTCTTGGCATCGTTGGTGAGTCAGGTTCTGGCAAGTCGCAGACAGCATTCTCGATTCTTGGCCTGCTACCAAGCAACGCTCAAATCGTCAGCGGCCACATCATCTGTGCCGGTCAAGATTTGGTTTCGCCAGAGCAGGGCTCGATTTCGCAAAAAGCAATGACCGCGTTCCGCGGAAAGAAGATTGCCTACATTCCGCAAGAACCGATGAGCAACCTCGACCCAGCCTTCACCATTGGCTACCAGTTGGTTCGCCCAATGACGCAGGTGCTTGGCATTAGCAAAAAAGAGGCCAAGGCGCGTGCGCTAAAGCTGCTCGACGATGTGGGCATCAACAACCCAGAGCGCGTGTTCAAGAGCTACCCGCACGAGGTTTCGGGCGGCATGGCTCAGCGCGTTTTGATCGCCGGCGCCATCTCTTGTGAGCCAGACCTTCTCATTGCCGACGAACCAACCACCGCTCTCGATGTGACCGTTCAGGCCGAAGTTCTCGACCTACTGCGCGATCTTCAAAAGCGCCTGGGCATGGGCATGGTTTTGGTTACCCACAACTTTGGTGTGGTCGCCGACCTGGCCGACCGAGTCGTGGTTATGCAATACGGCCGCGTTGTTGAGCAGGGCGATGTTCGCGAGATTCTAAAGAACCCACAAGAGCAATACACCCAGGTTCTATTGAGCTCGATGCTCGAAGGCAAGACCCCAATGACCATGCTGACCGCAAACGCAAAGGAGCAGTAACCATGTCTCAAAACGTGCTTACCGTTGACCACCTCGACGTTACCTACCCGGGCAAGGGCTTTCGCAAGCAGGGCTTCAAGGCGCTGCACGATGTGAACATCCACGTTGGTCAGGGTGAAACCCTTGGCCTGGTTGGCGAATCGGGCTCGGGCAAAACCACCCTTGGACGCGCAATTTTGGGCCTGGCCCCGGTGACTGCCGGCAAGATTGAGTTCTTGGGCCAAGACATCAGCCACGCAAACCGCAACCAGCGTCGCTTGCTTAGCCGCGACCTGCAGGTTGTTTTTCAAGACCCTTACACCTCGCTGAACCCTTCGATGGAGGTCGGTCAAATTTTGGCCGAGCCACTGCAAATTCAGGGCATGGATGCCGCCAGCGCGACCAAGCGCATTGCCGAGCTGCTTGATCAGGTTGGTTTGCCGAGCGACGCCCTGCACCGCTTGCCTCGCGAGTTTTCGGGTGGTCAGCGCCAGCGCGTTGCGATTGCGCGAGCGCTTGCGCTCAGCCCAAAGTTGATTGTCTGTGATGAGCCGGTTTCGGCGCTAGACCTCACCACCCAGGCACGCATCCTTGATTTGTTCTTGCAGATTCAAAAGGACACCGGGGTTTCATACCTGTTCGTTTCGCACGACCTCGACGTGGTTCGCCACATTAGCCACCGAGTTGCAGTGATGTTCAAGGGTGAGATTGTTGAGCAGGGCGCGGCATCGCAGGTGACCGTGAGCCCAACCCACCCATACACCCAGCGTCTGCTGATGGCATCGCCGGTGCCAGACCCAGATCGCCAAGCCGTGCGTCGCGAAGAGCGCCGGTTGCTGCTTGATTCGCAGGCCCGATTGGCAAACGCCTAGGCGCTAGCCCAAACCAAAAGCATCTAAACCGAGGTGACTTTTGGCAACTAAACTGGCAACAGTTTTGATTTGTTGCCAAAAGTTGCCAGAGCACACAACAGATTGGAACCAGAAGGAATGCGCGTGAACGAGAAGGCGGCGACGATCTATGACATCGCCAAACTCGCCGGCGTTAACCCGTCAACGGTTTCGCGCGCGCTAAGCAACCCGGGCCGCATTAATGCAGCCACCGAGGCCAAGGTGCATGCAGCTGCCAAAGAGCTCAACTATCGTGTGAACCCATTCGCCCGCGCACTACCAACCGGCAAAACCAAGATGATTGCCCTCATGGTTGCCGACATCACCAACCCGGTGTTTTTCAAGGTGGTTCGTGGTGCCGAGAAGGTTGCCGCCGAACACGGCTACACCCTGGTGGTTGCCGAATCTTTTGAGTCGAGCAAGGTTGAGGCCGAAAGCCTGCAGCGCATCTTGCCAACCGTCGATGGCGTGATCTTTGGAACCACTCGTTTGGCCGACGCCGAAATTTATGAGGCCAACCGCGAGAAGCCCGTGGTTTTGGTAAACCGCTTGGTCGAGGGCGTTGCCGACGTGGTGCCCGACAACGAGCCTGGCATTGCCGAGGCAATCGCTCACCTTGCTGGGCTTGGTCACAAGCACATCGGTTTCTTGGGTGGCCCAACCGCATCTTGGATCAACACCGACCGCTGGAACCTGCTGATGAAGCATGCCGTCGACGCGGGAATGACAGTGGTTTCGATTGGGCCAAACCTGCCAACCGTTGAGGGTGGCCGCGATGCGCTCGATCAGGTTCGCGCATCAGGCGTGACCGCGATCATCACCTACAACGACCTCATGGGCATCGGCCTGTTGCGCGCGGCCACTGCCGCCGGCATCAAGATTCCCGATGAGCTGAGCATCATTGGCTTTGACAACATCTTTGGCAGTGATTTCACCAGCCCGCCTCTCACCACAATCGAGATGCCGCTTGAGCAAGTTGGTGGCGACGCAGTTCGCGCGTTGCTGGCAACTTTTGATGCCACCAATGACACCGTGCCTCATGGTTCAGACAAGAACACCAGCCTGCTGATGCGTGGCTCGACAGCTGAGGCCAAGGCCTAAAAAATGACAAAAATAACGATTGGGTTTCGTCTTGGCAATTTGTTTGGCAACCGCTTGCCAAAAATGTCGAAAAGTGGTTCCATAAAGGTGTGCAAATGAACTCGATTCTTAACCCAGATCGCCTGCTTGGCAGTGATGGCGCGGTTCGCGCTGTTGCGCGCGGCCTTTATGAATCGGTTGCCAAGTTGCCAATCATTTCGCCTCACGGCCACGTTGACCCTGCAATGCTGGTCAAAAACGAACCATTCGCCAACCCGGCCGAATTGTTCATCTATTTCGACCACTACGTGACACGCTTGCTGCACGCCGAGGGCTTTGCGCTCGACCAGTTGGGCAAACCAAATCTCTCGGGCGGCAACGATTCGGGCGTTACCTCAACCAACCCGCGCGCAGCCTGGGGCATTCTTTGCAGCAACTGGCACCTGTTTGCCGGCACCTCTAGCGGTTACTGGTTGACCCACGAATTTGCCACTCTTTTTGGCATCGACCAAACTCCCTCGGCCGCCAACGCCGATGTGCTTTACGACCAAATCTCGGCTCAGCTTGCCAAGCCAGAGATGCTGCCACGCGCGCTCTTTGCCGCCTTCAACATCGAGCTTTTGGCAACCACCGACGACCCTTGCGATGACCTCGCCGCCCACCAGGCGCTTGCCGCTGATCCAACTTTCACTGGCCGCGTTGTGCCAACATTTCGCCCAGACCTGTATCTAGACCCTCGCGCCAACAACTGGGTTGCCAACGTTGACCGCCTGCTTTCGACCGCTGGCGTTCGTGGCCGCAGCTACGCCGCATACATCGAAGCTCTTGAAAACCGCAGAGCTTATTTTGTTGCCAATGGCGCAGTCAGCAGTGACCACGGTGTTTATGAGCCATACACCTGCGTGCTAACCGATGCCATGGCCGCCGAGCTTTTTGACCAGGCACTCGCCGGCACAATTAGCCCGGCCGACGCCCGCGAATTTGCTGGCCACATGCTCACCCAGATGGCGCGCATGAGCACCAACGATGGCCTGGTGATGACAATTCACGCCGGCGTTTATCGCAACCACTCGAGCCAAACTCACGCAGCCTTTGGGCCAGACACCGGCCACGACATTCCGGTTCGTGCCGAGTTCACCAACAATCTGCGCGCTCTGCTCGAGGCCTACGGCATGAACCCAAACCTCACCGTCATTTTGTTCAGCCTCGATGAGTCAACCTGGGGTCGCGAGATCGCGCCGCTGGCTGGCTTTTACCCAAGCGTTCGAATCGGTGCGCCTTGGTGGTTCCTCGATGCCCCAGATTCAGCCATGCGCTATCGCGAGTCCATCACCGACATCGCCGGTTTCTATCGCGGCTCAGGCTTCATCGACGACACCCGCGCTTTCCTCTCGATTCCGGCTCGTCACGATATGGCTCGCCGCGTTGACTGTGCATACCTGGCTCGTTTGGTTGTTGATGGCCGCATCACCCTCGAGCAAGCTCAGCAAATTGCCGTTGACCTAGTGGTTGCCGTGCCTAAGAAGGCGTTCAAACTATGAGCCACTCGACCCCAGCAAGCGCCGCGCCAATCACGCCAGCCAAGCAAATCGTGCACATTGGTTTGGGCGCTTTTCACCGCGCTCACCAGGCTTGGTATACCGCTCAGGTTGCCAGCAACACCGAGTGGGGCATCGTGGCATTCACCGGTCGCAGCCCAAAGGCAGCCCAAGAACTTGCCGCTCAAAACGGTCGCTACACGCTAGTGACCCGCAGTGCTGAGGGTGACCAGTTTGAGGTAATCGACTCGATCGTGCGCGCCGAAGATGGCAACGACACCCAGGTTTTTGTTGATGCAATTACCGACCCAAAAACCGCAATCGTCACGCTAACCATCACCGAGGCGGGCTATGGCATGGATGCCTCTGGCCACGTTGACACCGTCAACCCACCGGCCTCACTTCATCGCCTGGCGGTAGCCCTCGAAACTCGTCGCCGAGTGAACGGCCAGCCGATTGCCGTGGTTAGCTGCGACAACATGCCATCAAATGGAGCCCTGCTCAAGGTTGCCATGACCGACCTGTTTGCCTCGTTTGGCCCAGAGTCGACCGAGTGGTTGAACCAAAGCGTTTCGTTCGTTTCAACTTCAATCGACCGCATCACCCCAAAGACCACCGATGCCGACATCGCGCTGGTTGAAGCCGCAACCGGCTGGGCCGACAAGTGCCCGGTAGTCACCGAACCGTTTAGTGACTGGGTGCTTGAAGGCGAGTTTCCGCTTGGCCGCCCAGAGTGGCAAAACGCTGGTGCCAAGTTTGTCGACCACATTGAGCCGTTCGAAAACCGCAAGCTTTGGCTGCTAAACGGTGCCCACAGTTTGCTCGCCTATGCTGGCGCGCTTCGTGGCCACCAAACCGTGGCCGAGGCCATTGCCGACCCAGTCTGCTTCGGCTGGGTCAAAGATTTCTGGGCCGAGGCGGTGAACCACTTGCCAGCTAAAGACCTTGATTTGGCTACCTACCAATCTGCTCTCCTTTCCCGATTCAGCAACGGCAAGATCGCTCACCG
>JACCDN010518019.1_pt1 | contig 24516 bp, 27 predicted proteins | sample 7441691 | NCBI WGS metagenome assembly JACCDN01 (sample SAMN15323439, study PRJNA562643) | freshwater metagenome | isolation source: river surface water | place: USA:Blue River Watershed | collected 2017-08-16 | reverse complement strand
TTAATTCATTTGCCGCAATCAATTTGCGGTTAAACCAAGAGTTTTTACCTATGCTTTATACCCGTGGCGCTAATTTGCCTGATTTACTTAAAAACCGAATTTTGGTTTTAGATGGTGCTATGGGCACCATGATTCAACAGCGCAAATTATCTGAAGAAGACTATAGAGGCTTGCCGCAATCAAAACGTTTTGAGGTGCACCCTAGTGATCTCAAAGGTAATAATGAATTATTAAATCTAACTCATCCAGAAATTATTTTGGATATTCATCGACAGTATTTGGCAGCAGGCGCTGACTTAATCGAAACAAACACTTTTGGTGCAACAACGGTTGCTCAAGATGATTACAAGATGCCTGAATTAGCCAGAGAAATGAACATAGCAGCAGCCAAATTGGCGAAGCAAGCTTGTGATGAATTCTCAACTCCTGAAAAGCCTCGATTTGTGGCTGGTGCGGTTGGGCCAACACCTAAAACAGCGAGCATCTCGCCAGACGTGAATGATCCAGGCGCTAGAAACGTCACATTTGAGCAATTGCGTATTGCCTACAAAGAGCAAGTTGAAGCTTTGTATGAGGGTGGCGCAGATGTATTTTTGGTAGAGACAATTTTTGATACGCTCAACGCAAAGGCTGCATTATTTGCAATTGATGAATTTTTTGAAGAGGCTGGGATTCGTATTCCAGTCATGATCTCTGGAACGGTAACGGACGCATCTGGAAGAATCTTATCTGGACAAACAGTTGAAGCTTTCTGGAACAGTTTGCGTCATGCAAAGCCATTAACGTTTGGTTTGAATTGTGCTTTAGGTGCAACCTTAATGCGCCCATATATTGCTGAGCTTGCCAAGGTATGTGACGTTGCAGTTTCTTGTTACCCTAATGCTGGTCTACCCAACCCAATGAGCGATACAGGATTTGATGAAACTCCAGAAATGACATCAAGACTATTAGATGAGTTTTCAAAAGACGGATTAGTCAATTTGGTGGGAGGCTGCTGCGGCACCACTCCTGCCCACATTAAAGCTATAGCTGATGCTGTAGCCAAAAGACCTTCACGTCGATGGAATGCTTATAAGGAGTCTGTGTAATGACTTCAGTGAATATGCCCCCAATGCGTTTGTCTGGTTTAGAGCCGTGCAACATCAGCCCGCACGTTGGTTTTGTTAACGTAGGTGAGAGAACCAACGTCACAGGATCAAAAGCGTTTGCACGCATGATCTTAAATGGTCAGTATGACGAGGCCCTATCTGTAGCGCGCCAGCAAGTTGAGAATGGTGCTCAGATCATTGATATCAACATGGATGAAGCCATGTTGGATTCAAAAGCGGCCATGGTTCGATTCTTAAATTTAATTGCATCAGAGCCAGATATTTCTCGTGTGCCTGTCATGATCGACTCCTCTAAATGGACTGTGATCGAAGCAGGACTGCAGTGCGTTCAAGGCAAAGCAATTGTTAACTCAATATCAATGAAAGAGGGCGAGGATGCCTTTAGGCATCAGGCCAACTTAATTCGTCGATATGGCGCAGCAGCAGTTGTGATGGCGTTTGATGAAAAAGGTCAAGCGGACACCTATCAAAGAAAAATTGAAATTTGTCAGCGTAGTTATGAAATTTTAGTAGGTGAATTAGGGTTTCCTGCAGAAGATATTATTTTTGACCCCAATATTTTTGCAATTGCCACAGGTATTGAAGAGCATGATAACTATGCTAATGACTTCATTAATGCTACCGCTTGGATTAAGAAAAATTTACCGGGCGCCAAAGTAAGTGGCGGCGTTTCTAACGTTAGCTTTTCTTTCCGTGGCAATGATGTTGTTAGAGAGGCTATTCATACTGTCTTCCTTTATCACGCCATTAAAGCTGGTTTAGATATGGGAATTGTTAATGCCGGTCAGCTAGGTGTGTATGCAGACTTAGATGCGAAGCTTAAAGAGCGCGTTGAAGATGTGGTTCTAAACCGCTTCAAGGAAAAAGATGGCAAGACTCCAACTGAGAGATTGTTAGAGATTGCTGATGAATATAAAGGCGGCGGGGAAAAAGCAGAAGAAACTCTGGCCTGGAGAGAGGTCTCTGTTCGTGATCGCCTTACTCATGCTTTGGTTCATGGCATTACATCGCATATCGTTGAAGATACAGAAGAGATGCGTTTAGAAATATTTAACGCTAATGGCCGTCCAATTGAGGTGATTGAAGGACCTCTGATGGATGGCATGAATGTTGTTGGCGATTTGTTTGGTGCTGGCAAAATGTTTTTACCGCAAGTAGTTAAAAGTGCTCGCGTGATGAAACAAGCAGTTGCGCATTTGATTCCATATATTGAGGAAGAAAAGCGCCAAATATTAGAGCGTGGTGGCGACGTTAAGTCGCGTGGAAAAATCATCATGGCAACAGTTAAGGGCGACGTCCATGATATTGGTAAAAATATTGTGACTGTTGTTTTGCAATGTAACAACTTCGATGTTGTCAACATGGGCGTGATGGTTCCTTGCAATGAAATATTAAAAGTTGCCAAAGAAGAAAAAGCTGATTTGATTGGCTTATCTGGACTAATTACTCCTTCATTAGAAGAAATGGCTTATGTTGCCGAAGAGATGCAGCGCGATGACTATTTCCGCGAAAGAAAAATGCCGCTAATGATTGGTGGCGCGACAACTTCTCGCGTTCATACAGCCGTCAAGATTTCCCCGCATTATGAAGGGCCAGTTGTTTATGTTCCCGATGCATCAAGAGCGGTATCTGTTGCTTCTAGTCTTTTATCTGATGATGGATCCAAAAAATTCATTGATGATTTAACCGTTGAATACGAGAGAATTCGTGAGCAGCATGCTAATAAAAAACAAACACCACTAATTACTCTTGAACAAGCTCGCGCTAATAAACAGGTGATTGACTGGTCAAAAGAGAAAATCGTTAAGCCTAAATTTATTGGGCGCCGTGTATTCAAAAATTATGACTTGGCGGAAATTGCTACGTGTATTGATTGGACGCCATTTTTTCAAACTTGGGATTTAGCCGGAAAGTTTCCGCAAATTCTTAAAGATGAGGTTGTCGGAGATTCTGCTACTAAGGTTTATCAGGATGCTCAAGACATGCTGCAAAAGATCATTCAGGGTCGTTGGCTCCAAGCTGACGCCGTTATTGGATTGTATCCAGCCAATAGCGTAGGGGATGACATTGAGTTGTATCAAGATGAATCACGCAAAGAGGTTTTGCTGACTTGGAAGAACTACAGACAACAATCAGATCGCCCTGTTGTAGACGGGGTTAAAAAACCTAATCGATGTTTAGCTGATTTTGTGGCCCCAAAAGATTCTGGTGTCACTGATTATGTTGGTATGTTTGCTGTGACATCTGGTCATGCCATAGAAAAGAAATTAAAAGAATTTGAATCTAAGCATGATGACTACAGTTCAATTATGTTGAAAGCTTTAGCTGATAGATTGGCTGAGGCATTTGCAGAAAAAATGCACGAGCGCGTTAGAAAAGAACTTTGGGCTTATGCATCTGAGGAAAACTTAAGTAACACTGAAATGATTGACGAGGCTTATGTGGGTATCAGGCCTGCACCGGGCTATCCTGCATGTCCTGATCATTTAGTTAAGAAAGAAATGTTTGATGTTTTAAAGGCTAATGAAGTTGCTATGTCTTTAACTGAATCAATGGCCATGTTGCCGTCATCAAGCGTTAGCGGTTTTTATATTGCGAATAAAAATGCCCAGTATTTTGATGTCGGGCGTATCGACGATGATCAGAAAGTTGATTTTGCTAAACGCCCCAAATGACCATCTCATTGTTAGCGAGGGCTTCTTTGAGTAATTTAACGAATGGAAATGCTCGTTGTCCAAGTCGGTCAGATTTGGCTGGGGCTTTTTCTGAGGACGCTTCATTGTCGTCTTTAGCAGAGGCTTTCCGTAGTTCAAGGTCTTGCGCAATAGCCTCTTCAAGTTTGGTAATTGCACCTGGAATTTGCTCAAGCAAAAAAACACCTTTGTCTTCTAAGGGTTTACCAATGATGTCGAAAATCTTTTGGGTAAGGTCACCCAACATAAAGACATCAGCTGATTTTTTGCAATGAAATTTATAAAGCATTCTTTAAGATTAACATTAAAACAATAACTAATTAAGTAAATATTTATGTTGCCTGTGATTAAAAAACAAATCATTGATTTAATGCAAGATGCTCTAGGCGCAATTGCCGTTAAGCGAGGTATTGCTGACGCTTTGCCTGTGCCTCATCTTGAGCGCCCTAAGGTTGCTGAGCATGGGGATGTGGCAACAAACATTGCGATGCAGTTATCAAAAGCTTGGAAAGTAAATCCTCGTGAATTGGCTCAAGAGTTTGTAGCTGCTTTGCAAGCGCAACCAAACTACGCAGCTTTGCTGGCCTCGGTTGATGTTGCTGGACCAGGGTTTATAAATTTGCGATTGACGCAATCTGCAAAATCTCAAGTTTTAAATACAATTTTTAAAGAAGCTACGGGCTTCGGTCGGCAGCCAGCTAATCAGAAAAAAGTCTTAATTGAGTTTGTTTCTGCTAATCCAACTGGACCATTACATGTTGGCCATGGTCGTCAGGCTGCATTAGGCGATGTGTTGTCTAACTTATTACAAACTCAGGGTTTGCAAGTGCATCGTGAGTTTTACTATAACGATGCCGGTGTTCAGATACAGAATTTAGCTATTTCCGTTCAAGCTAGAGCTAAAGGACATAAGCCTGGTGATACTGCTTGGCCAGAGCTTGCCTATAACGGCGAGTACATTGCAGATATTGCCCGGGATTACCTTGCAAAAGCAACTGTGAGTGCGGCAGATGGCGAACCGGTAGTCGGTGAAGGTGATATTGATAACATGGAAGCTATCAGGCGTTTTGCTGTGGCTTATTTAAGACGCGAACAAGATATTGATTTGCAGTCTTTTGGCGTTAAGTTTGATTGTTACTATTTAGAGTCATCTCTGTATAGCGATGGTAGCGTTGAAGCTGTAGTGGCTGATTTAAATTCTACGGGGAAGAGCTATGAGTCTGAGGGCGCTCTCTGGTTAAGAACTACTGATGATGGTGACGATAAAGATCGTGTGATGCGTAAGTCAGATGGTAGTTATACCTACTTTGTTCCTGATGTTGCTTATCACGCAAGCAAATGGTCACGTGGGTTTACTCATGTGATTAATATTCAGGGTAGCGATCACCACGGTACGATTGCACGAGTGAGATCTGGTATTCAAGGGGTTGCTCAAAAGCGTCAATGGGATATTCCAAAAGATTACCCTCAATATGTTCTTCACAAGATGGTTACAGTCATGAAGGGTGGAGAAGAGGTTAAGATTTCTAAGCGTGCTGGATCTTATGTCACCGTTAGAGATTTAATTGAGTGGTCCGGTGGAATTAATGAAAACACAACAGTAGCTGAGCGTGATGATGCTATTCGTCGAGGTCGTGATGCCGTTAGATTTTTCTTAATTTCACGTAAAGCTGATACCGAGTTTGTTTTTGACATAGATTTGGCACTTAAACAAAATGATGAAAACCCAGTTTTCTATGTTCAATACGCTCATGCCAGAATATGTTCGATATTGCGCCAATGGGCTGGCGATGAAGCAAGCTTGGCAAATGCTTCCTTAACAAGTTTGACAAGTGGGGCATCTGACTCTTTATTAAGACGACTAGCAGAGTATCCAGATGTTTTAACTGATGCTGCTAAAGAAATGACGCCTCACTCATTGGCTTTTTATTTGCGAGACTTGGCTGGAGAGTTTCACAGCTTTTATAACGCAGATCGTGTCTTGGTGGATGAAGAAGAATTACGTTTGGCGCGGTTGGCTTTGCTATGCGCAACTAAACAAGTCATTGCTAATGGACTATCAATTTTAGGTGTGTCTGCACCTAATAAGATGTAAGGGGTAATATAAGCATTATGAATACAAATAAACATCCTCAATTACAAAGTAGCAGTTCTGGCGGTACTCTTATGGGTTTTGTTTTGGGCTTGCTTTTAGGTTTGGCTATCGCCGTTGGTGTAGCGGTGAGCTTAAAAAAAGGTGCGCCTGAAGCTAAGCTGGGACAGAGAGCTCCTGATGCGGCAAGTAAGCCTGCGGCGGTAGAAGCTATCGAGGAAGGTGAGGTTCAGGTTGAGGATCGACCTAACCTTAATAAGGCTTTACAAAGTAAAGTACCTTTGCCAAGCGAAGTGTCTAAAAAAGACCCGATTGCAAATATAGCAGCAGCTACTCAAGGCCCAGAATACTGGTTGCAGACGGGCGCTTATAGAAATCAAGATGAAGCACAAAGACAAAAAGCTGCGTTAGCGATGCAAGGCCTAGAGGCGCTTATCTCTGAGCGCGAACTCGATGGTGCGACACTTTGGCGAGTTCGTGTTGGCCCATATATTGGGCAAACAGAAGTTACTCAAATTCGTACAAGGTTGCAAAGTGCTGGTATTACATCAACAGTTATCAGAATTAATAAAGCCAATTAAATATGAAATTCAATTTACATTCTTCTATTAAAAAAATTCTACTAAGCTTTTTTTTAGTGGGCCTTTCATCTGTCACCCTAGCTCAGTCAAGGCCCATTGAAGAAGGTTTTGACTATCGAGTTTTACCAGCTGCGCAAGCAATAGAGTCCAAAGGCAGCATAGAAGTTCTTGAATTCTTTTGGTACGGCTGCCCTCACTGCCACGATTTTGAACCTCAATTGGATGCCTGGGTAAAGCGACAAGGTAAAGATGTTTATGTGCGAAAAGTCCCGGTAGCCTTTAGAGATGATTTATTGCCTCATAGCCAGCTCTTTTATGCTTTAGAAAGTCTTGGTAAATCAAACTTGCACGCAAAAGTGATGGACGCTATTCACGTTGGTAAAAAGAAGTTATTGACTGAGGCAGAAATTACTGACTGGGTTGCTTCACAGGGTGTTGATAGAGAGGCTTTCTCAAAAGCTTTTAAATCGTTTACTGTTACATCGAAGGCAAGAGCAGCCAATCAAATTGCTCAAAGCTACAGAATTGATGGCGTTCCTACTGTTGCTGTTCAAGGTAAGTACATTACATCACCATCAATTACTGGGGGCTCAAAGGCTAGAGCAATTGATGCGATGGATCATTTAATTAATAAAGTTAGAAAAGAAAAGCGTTAATTAAAAAACTTTTTCCTTCAATTAAGCGCGAATTCTTTTTTTAAGAAAGCGCATAAAACCTCCGAGGAGCGGAATCTTTTCATAAAGCTCCTCTGCTGGGTCCCAATAGTCTCTATGTTGGGTAATTAAAAGTTCACGATTCAATGTCAGCCAGGTGCAACCTTTGATAACTTGTTGCTCTTGTGAACTATTTTTAAAGTTAAAGCAAAATTCCCAAGTTAGACAAATTTGATTATCTGTTGCGATATGTTTGGTGACAATAAACTTAGGTTGGTCAACCTGGTCAAACATATGAGTAAAAATTCTTTGAATCGCAGCTTTTCCGGTGACTTCGTTGAAAGGGTCTTTGAAAAAAGCCTGTGCATCGTAGAGCGCCAATAGGTGATCAATGTTGTTTAAATCAAGATTTTCAAATCTTTGAATAATTTCTTGCGTAATGGATTCTTGAATCATTTAGATTTTCAAAATTCTTTTGATAAAGAAAAAGTAGACTGAGTAGGGAAGAATTCTGAGAAATTTTAAAAACAAAGAAAATCTTTTTGGAAAATGAATATCAAATTCTCCACCTTTTAAGCCATTCATAATATAGTTGGCAGCAGCCTCGCTAGTAATCAAGGCGGGCATATAAAAATCATTGTTGGCAGTTGCTCTGGTCGCAACAAATCCTGGATTGATCATATAAACATTAATGCCAAGCGGTTTTAGATCGTAGTAGAGATTTTCACAAAAATTAATCATGGCTGCTTTACTCGGGCCGTACGCAAGAGCCTTTGGTAAACCGCTATAGCCTGCCACGCTAGAAACAATCCCAATACCACCTGATTGGCGCTTTATGAAGTCTGGTAGTACAGTGGCACATGCAGACATTGGTCCGATTACATTGGTTGCAATGATATTTTTTGCTGCGCTTAAATTAAATTCTTCAGCCCTCATTGGCTCGTAAATGCCAGCGACATAAAGTAGTAGATCAAGTTCGCCCCAAAATTCTTTAATCGTTTGGTAAGAATTTTCTATCGCAGCTTCATCCAAAACATCACACGGTAAAACAAGTGTTTGATCTTTGGGGTACTGGCTCTCAATTTTATGGAGCTCTTCTGTTTTTCTTGCGCTTAGTGCAACTTTTGAGTCAAGCTTGAGAAGGCAATGAGCGGTTGCTTCCCCGATGCCACTAGATGCACCGATTATCCAAACTCTTTTATTAATAAAGTCATTAATAGGTAAATTGAGAGGCATCTATGCAGGTTTTCTTAGTGTAAATTGAATCACGTCTGTGCTTTCTTCGGCAAAGCCAGCTGCACAATACATGAGGTATAAATTCCACAGTCTAATAAACTTTTCATCAAACCCCTGAGCTTTGATTTCGCTAAGAGATGAGTTGAATTGTGAATGCCAAATCTCCAAAGTTTTTTGGTAGTCCTTGCCAAAGGAGAAAGCATCTTCAACAATAAGACCGGCATCCTCAGCACATTTTTTAAATACGGTCGTTGAGGGCAGCATGCCACCTGGGAAAATATATTGCTGGATAAAGTCAGAGTTATGACGGTATTTTTCAAATAAATCTTCAGCGATCACAATAGTTTGTATACATGCTTTTTTACCTGGTTTGAGACAGCGATTAATCATCGCAAAGTAACTTGGCCAATATTCTTCTCCGACCGCCTCAAACATCTCAATAGATGCAATACCATCATATTGAGCTTCATGATCTCGATAGTCTTGAAGAATGATATTCGCTGGGCTTGGGTGAGTAAGGCTTAGTTGATCAGCTCTTGTTTGGGCATATGCAGCCTGCTCTTGAGAAATGGTCAGACAATCAATTGCAATATTCTTTCTTTGGGCTGCCTCCATCAAGCCACCCCAGCCACACCCTACCTCTAAAAGGCGCTCATTCTCTTGAATGCCTATTGAGGAAATGATTTTCTCGTATTTATTCTTTTGAGCATCAAATAGAGATAGATTTTTTTCATCAAAGAACGCACTTGAGTATGTCATGCTTTGATCTAACCAAAGAGAGTAAAACGAATTCCCTATGTCGTAGTGAGCATGAATGTTTTTCTTGCTACCCTTTTTGGAGTTTTTGTTAAGCCAGTGCTTGAGTCTGTGAAAAAGACTTCCCCACCAGCTACCGTAAATGAGTTTTTCAATAGCTTGGCGATTGATCAATAGTAGACGTAATAAACTTTCAATATCTGGTGAATCCCAGTCGCCATTGATATAGCTTTCGGCAAAACCAATATCACCAGATTTAAGGCAAGATTTTGATACTGACCAATTATGAATGTGAATGTGGGCAGTAAGCCCAGGTTGAGTCCCTTCAAAGCAGAACTGATTGCCGTTGGGGTCAACTAGGTTTAGCTTTCCAGCGCGTAAATTTTCTAAAAGCTTAAACAGGGCTTTGGCATGCCATGGAAGTAGCTCAGATTGATCATTCAATATGTTAGTTTGAGTATTCATTTGCTGACTTCCGTTACAGGCGGATTTGGTTTGCTATGAAATTGCACGCCTTTAATCCAAAGTTTTAATGCTTGCCAATGGATCCTAAATATAACTCCAAAACTCATTGCCGGGTATCTAAGCATTGCCCAAAGGATAGTTTTAAATCTAATGTCATTTTCATGGCCATTAACGCTCGTGATTAAGACTGGGCCTTGAAGGTGGTATTCAATGCGAGCAACGTGCTGAGCTTTCGATTTTTCAGCCCTAAAAAATCTAAAAAAGTATTTTCCAGTTGTTTCGCAAAATGGAGACACATGAAAAACTTTATTAGATTCAAAAGTTTGTCCCCACTTTAGATTTTGACCTTCCTCATCGCAGATAAGATAAGAATGTCTTTCTCCAAAAGTGTTGTTAACTTCAGCAATGATGGCTCTTAAGTCGCCCTGCTTGTTTTGGAAAAACCAAAAGCTAACTGGGTTAAATACATACCCTAGAACCCGGGGGAATGTTTGTAGCCACACTTCACCATCTATATCGGTGACGCCATTAGATTCAACAATATTAAGCGCCCAATCCAAAGACTTACCATTGCCATTACCATGATCTTTATCAAAAAAAGATAAACATGAAAAAGAGTTATCTCCTAAGCCAGTTTGAGCAATGCCAGTTGAAGAAAGCTGTCTTTGTCGCATTGGAATACGCAATGTAAAAATTGAATAAGCAAATGCATTTTTTGACGGTTGAAGGCGGGCATGACGCACTTGCCCAAAACACAGCTTAGCTAGGCTCATATTGTATTGAGGCTCTGCTTTTGTGGTTTGTGAAGCAACTCATAAATGGCTTCTGCTACAAGTTCGCCTGAGCGCAGTCCATCTTCATGAAAGCCGTAGCCAGTCCATGCGCCACAGAACCAAGTGTTATTGTTTCCTTGAATAAGTGGCAGGTTAGCCTGCGCTTTAATTGCTGCATCATCAAATACTGGGTGAGCATATTGAATGTCGGCGCGAATAGATTCTTTTTTTGGCTCAGTGATAGGGTTCAAGCTAACAATGACTTGTTGATCTTCCCATTCGATTGGCAAAGGCTGTAGCTTATTAATTAAGTAATTCACGCAAACTCTTTGTGCTTCCTTACCTTGGGTGAGTGTTGTCGCGTAATTCCACGCGGCCCAACATTTTTTATTTTTAGGGAGCACTCCCTGATCTGTGTGGAGTACAGCTCTGTTGTCTTGATAGGTAATAGCGCCTAGAATATTCTTTTCTTCTTTGGTTGAATCGGTCAACATATTTAATGTTTGATCACTATGACTTGCCATAACAACATGATCATATTTTTCTGAGGATGAGTTAGATACAACTTCAACCTCACCATTCAATCTTGTTACTGAGTTTGCATATTCCCGAACAAACTTTCCGCCGTTTGATTTAATTGCATCAGTAATTCTTTTGACATACTCTTTAGAGCCACCACTCACGGTGAGCCATTGTGGTCTATCAGTGATTTTGATCAAACCATGGTTATGACAAAACCTAATCATGGTTGAAATGGGGAATGACAACATCTGCGCTGTGGAGCATGACCAAATGGCACCAATCATCGGCAAAAAATACCAATTCTTAAATGAGTCACTAAATTTATGCTTATCAATAAATTCGCCAACTGATAGCTCCAGAGCTCCCAACTTATTTTCTGTGGCTAAGGTGGTACAAAGTTTATTGAACCTAATAATGTCCGCAACCATTCTTAGGAAAGCTGGCTTAGCTAGATTTTTTCTTTGTGCAAAAACTGAGTCAATATTAGTTCCGGCCCATTCTATTGCTCCCCTATCTTGTTGTGGAATAGAGGCGGAAAATGACATGTCTGATTTGGAAATGGGAACATTCAACTCATCAAACAAACGCAATAGCCGAGGGTATGTTCTTTGATTAAATACTAAAAACCCAGTATCAATACCGTGAGTAATGGCTCCACGAGCAGTATCTATGGTTAGATCTACTGTGTTGCTGTGGCCGCCGATATGGTCGCCACCTTCGTAAATGGTTATTTCAACTTGAGGTAATTTGCTGAGTGCGTATGCGCAACCTAAGCCTGATATTCCTGCGCCAATAATTGCTATTTTCATTATTTATGCCCACAGGTAAATAGAAAAAACCATAAGACACTTTTGAACATCAATAAGGGAGGGAGAGAATTCATGCTCAAAATTAATGTGTTTTATGGTTGAAAACTTTACGACTAAATATGTATGATTAATGTAGGCATTATTTTTTTTCCTGCAATAACTTCTCAATTAGTGAAGTTATTTTTTTACTGTTAGGAGATGCCATGCTGTTAAAGGACTCGACAACATTGCCCTGACGGTCGATGATGTATTTATAAAAGTTCCAACGAGGTTTAGTTCCTGTTTTCTCTATCAAATACTTAAATAAAGGGTTAGCTTCTTTGCCTGAGACCGAGCTCTTTGCAAACATAGGGAACTTAACACCATAGGTATTGTGACAAAAGTCAGCAATCTCTTTGTTGTTACCAGGCTCTTGTTTGCCAAAGTCATTAGATGGAAATCCTAAGATGACAAAGTCCTGATCTTTATATTTTGCGTAAAGTTGCTCTAAACCTTCGTATTGGCTTGTGAAGCCACAATAACTTGCCGTATTTACAACTAGGATTACTTTGCCACTGTATTGACACAGATCTTGGGGGGCTTCGTCTTGAAGCCTTAAAAATTGATGTGATAGGGATGTGGGGCATGTCATAGCTTGCGATTCCTTTGGCCAAGAAAGCCACATCAATGCGCTAATGAAAAGAACGATGAAGGGAGTTTTTACAAAAGAGCCCCCAAGGTCTATAGCCTTTTGAGTGGGGAATGGCCTTTTACTCTCTTCGACCTGCATGTGGGCTTGTCTCCTCGACCCTATTTTTATATTTTTGCTGCCTTTGACAAGATCTTCTTTTGTCTAGTGCAAATTAATATTTATGTACCGATATTACCCTCAATTATAAATAAATGCAAATTCTGTCTAGGACGGTGTAGAATTCCCCTCAACATGAACCAAGTATTTGGCTTGGTAACAAATATCGAATGCTCAAATTATGAACGTTAGATTTACTAACCTCCCTGACATGCTAAGCATTGCTGCGGTAGAGCGAGATACTGGCATTGCAAAAGATACCTTAAGAGTATGGGAGCGACGCTATGACTTTCCAAGGCCTCTTCGGGATAGCAATGACGATAGAGTCTATCCAGCTGATCAAATTGAAAAACTAAGATTAATCAAGAGATTGCTTGATTTAGGGCATCGCCCAGGTCGCATTGTTCCTCTGCCAATTGAAGCACTCAGAGAGTTAAGTTCCAAGTTAATGCAAGTGCAGGAACAACAGCATTCTCATGGTCCAGTTATATCCCAAGATGAGATGGTGCGTTATTTGGACTTATTACGCTCCCATCAAACTGAGGCCTTAAGACTAGCTCTATCTACAACCTTGATGAAAATCGGTCTTGACCGATTCGTGATCGAAGTCGTAGCGCCACTAATCAAAAATATTGGTGATTATTGGGCTGAAGGCAAGCTTGAAATCCATGAAGAGCATTTATTTACAGAGCAGATTAAGCATTTATTGCGTACTGCAATCAATTCTGTACCGCGTGGTCATACAGGTCAAAATGAAGATTTAGCAAGACCAAGAGTTTTGTTAACAACATTTCCTCAAGAGCAACACAGTCTTGGTTTATTAATGGCTGAAGCGCTGATGGCTTTGGAGGGCTGTGTTTGTGTTTCCTTGGGAACTCAAACGCCGATACTTGAAATAACTCAAGCGGCTAGAGCTCAAAAAGCTGACATTATTGCTTTGTCGTTCTCATCCCAAATTAACCAAAATCAAGTAGTTGATGGCTTGAAAGAGTTAAAGTCAAAATTGGCTCCTGGAGTTGAGGTTTGGGCTGGTGGAGAAAACTCGGCATTAAGAAAGCGCCCACCAGAAGATGTGATGATCATGTCTGCATTACAAGATATTTCTTTGGGCATTAAGGCCTGGCGTCAAAAGCACACCAGTTAACAAGTTGAAAAAACTGGTTCTTATTCTAGGGGACCAACTGCAGAGCGATAGCTCTGCCTTGGCGGGTGTTGATGTGGCTGCCGACGAGATCATTATGATCGAGTCAGAAAATGAAGCTCAATACGTCTGGTCTCATAAAGCAAAAATAGCGATTTTTTTATCGGCTATGCGCCACTTTGCAGATGATCTTGTTGCTCAGGGTTATCGACTCACCTATGTAAAAGAAAATCAACTTCCAATCGTTGAAGTTTTAAGTGCTTATATTTCAGCGCATTCATTTACTCATTTAATTTGTGTTGAGCCTGGTGAGGTAAGACTGCGGGATGCTTTGATATCTCTAGCACAAACCCTAAAAATCAATTTAGAGTTAAGATCAGACACTCATTTTTATTGTTCAACGCAAGAGTTCAAAGAGTGGGCTGGGGATAAGAAGGAGTTAAGACTCGAGTACTTTTATCGTTACATGAGAAAAAAGCATCACATATTGATGCAAAAAGATGGTGAGCCAGAAGGCGGTCAATGGAATTTTGACGATCAAAATAGAAAGCCCTATTCTAAAAAGGGCCCCGGTCTAATTAATGGGCCATTGACATTTGCACCTGATGACATCACACAAGACGTTATTAATTATGTTCTAAAAAAATACCCAGATCATCCTGGGCACCTTGATAAATTTGCATGGCCTGTTACTAGGGTTGATGCATTAAAAGCCCTTGATTATTTTGTGGAACACCGGCTCGAGTTGTTTGGCAGTTATCAAGATGCCATGTGGACCAATACACCATTTGGATGGCACTCTACGATTTCATGTGCGCTTAATTTGAAGCTGATTAGTCCTCAAGAGGTTATTCAAAAAACTTTGGATACATGGAAGCTTCGCGGTGGATCTTTAAGTTCTGTCGAAGGATTTGTTCGACAAATTCTTGGTTGGAGAGAATTTGTTCGTGGTGTCTATTACTTAGACATGCCAAAAATGGCACAAGATAATTACTTTGACCATCAAAGAAAATTACCTGGCTGGTATTGGTCGGCTAATACCAAAATGCAATGCATGAAAGATGCGATCAATCAAACGCTCGAGTATGGATATGCGCATCACATACAGAGGTTAATGATTACCGGAAATTTTGCATTATTAGCAGAAATTCTCCCGCAGGAAGTATGTGCATGGTATCTCGCTGTCTATGTTGATGCCATTGAATGGGTTGAGTTACCAAACACAGCAGGTATGGCTCTATTTGCCAATGGCGGACGATTTACAAGTAAGCCATATGTAGCAAGCGGGGCCTACGTTAAAAGAATGAGTAACTACTGTCAAAATTGTAGTTATCAAAGCGACGTCCGTTACGGTGAAAATGCCTGCCCAATGACCAATTTATATTGGAATTTCCTAATTAATCATCAAGATGAATTTGGTAAAAATCCACGCACTAAATTAATGGTTGCCAATCTCAAAAGAATACCCGTGGAAGAGCAAAAATTGATTTCAATGCATGCTCAAAAAATATTGAATGATTTGGACAGCATATAGTCGGTTAATATCTCATTTATGACACCAGCAGATCTATCAAAATTACCGCCACCAAACTTTGAGCAAAAAATTTGTACGGCTCAAAATTTGCAAGAGAAACTAAGTCAATTGCCTAAGCCAGTTGTGTTTACAAATGGGGTTTTTGATATTCTTCATCGTGGTCATGTGAGCTATCTTGCGCAAGCAAGAAGCTTGGGAGCAAGCATGGTTGTGGGTGTCAATGCTGATGTCTCAGTTCGCATGTTGGGTAAGGGCGATGATCGCCCACTTAACGCAGAAGCAGATCGCTTAGCATTGTTAGCATCATTGGAGTCAGTTGATCTTGTCGTGCTTTTTTCTGAAAAAACACCGGTGGAATTGATTGCTCAAATTAAGCCTGATATTTACGTTAAAGGCGGTGATTATGAGATTGATGCTTTGGCTGAAACTGCTTTAGTGAAGACCTGGGGAGGTAAGGCTTATGCAATACCTTTCTTACATGATCGTTCAACAACTGCTTTATTGAGAAAAATTAGAGCCTGAGGTCGCGGGACCTGTTGTTTTTAATTCTGGCGATTGTTTGATAGGGGCGCTTGTTGCCGCCTCTTTATTTTCGAACCAAGAGTTGATCATTTGTTGAGTATTAGAGGGCAGTGCAACAATTAGTAAGCTCAATACAGTTCCCAAAATAATTAAAACTGATAAAAATAAGTTTAATTTTTTATTCATTTTTTACTCATACTTTGCTGCCAGGCAAGTAAGCCCTTCAAGACTAAATTGGCTTCCTGTTTGATTGGCAAGTCATTGTTGTAATGATCTTGGACCAATTGTGTGGCATTGCCGCCATCGACAATGATTAAATCCAATGGGATACCTTCTTTAGCAGCATATTTTTTGGCCATTTCAATAGCACCTATTTGGCTTGCAAGAACGCCATGATTAATGGCTGCAAGAGTGTCAAGACCAACACTAAGTGACAAATGATTATTTAAGTTGAGCTCTCCATTGGGCAGCCTGTCTGTGCCAGTGGCAAGAGCCTCTTTCATTAAAGAAAAGCCTGGCATGATCCAACCGCCGTGATGATGTCGTTTTGTTGTCAATAAGTCGATGGTGCTTGCTGTTCCAAGGCCCACGACAAGAAGGTTCTTGTTAGGATGTAGCGCTTGAGCCCCAATGATCATTGCTCTGCGGTCGCTACCTAGTTGTGCAGCATCTGTGTAACTGGTTGAAATTTGATCAAGCAGAGTGGCACCATTGATCTGGTGCCACTCTGCATTAGGAAAACTTTTTTCAAAGGCAAGTTGAATAGAAGAAGTTATGTCCTTGGAGATAACGCTAGAACAAACAATGTGTTCGATTACCCATGCGTTATCGATGCAAAGATCCACAATTGAGGGTGCCGTTTCTTTTGGAAAAGATCCTTGGCGTTCAAAATCTTGAGATAAACAAATGACGTCACTTTGAGCTAAAGCCCATTTAAGTCTTGTGTTGCCTAGATCGATTAATAAGGTACTCATACAGCCATTCTCAAGGAAACATCACCACTTATAATTTTCTTTAAAGTGCCGGAGCTTTCAATCAACAGGCAGCCGTTTTCATCAACACCTTTTTCGATGCCTTCTAACTCTAACTTATCTTGTTGGTGGATTTGACACATTTTGTTTTTATACACATCCCAGTCATTCCATTCAGTTTGAAATTTTCTAAATGAAGCGGCTTCAAAATCTTCAATCACAGTACCTAATTCTTTTAGCAGTTCTAGCCACAATAGGTCTGGATTAATTGGTGTCGAGATCGCTAAGTCATTAACCCCTGCAATTTCTCTTCCTATCTGAGCGGAAATATTTGAGTTGCTATTGAGATTAATGCCAATTCCAATAATTAACCAGGTGGGCTCTTCAGGTTTCAACTGCCCACCTTCAATCAGCATGCCAGCTAGTTTCTTTTGATTCAATAAAATATCATTAGGCCACTTTAAACCTAAGCCCATCTTTTGAAGATCTTCTTTACTGGTGCTTGTAGCCGATGAAATTCCTTTAACTACCGCCAAGCCGCAGGCAAGACTTAAGCCCGATAAATCTTGAATACCTTTTTTAAATGGATAGGCAACCGAGAAGGTGAGGGCTGTATCAGGACTGCTGACCCAGGGTCTACCCATTCTGCCTCTACCAGAGGTTTGCTTAAGGGCCATTCTTGCGACGGGCTCCCATAGCAATCCCCCCCTCCAACGAGACATCAAGTCCTCATTGGTGGAGGTGCTTTCTGCGACGCGTTCAAGTATCCAATTTATAGCCATATTCATATTGTAGGTACTATGTGCATATGTCAGAGAATTTTCAACGTCCTCAGCGCTTATCTTGGCCAGATTTACCCATGCCAACTGCCCGCATAGCTGCTTTTGCCTATGTCTTGTTGATTATCTACGCAAGTATTTATCCATTTAACTTTAATGTTGCAGTTGGGGCTGGAATATTTGATTGGATCAATGCGCCCATCCCTAGATACATCACATCATTTGACGTGTTTACTAATATTTTGGGTTATTTACCTTTAGGTTTCTTAACCGTATTTGCTGTTTATCCTCGTTTGAAAGCTTATAAGGCTCTTTTGTTTGCCTTATTGTTGGGGGGCTTGGTATCTGGCTCATTGGAATCTTTGCAGACTTGGTTATCAACCAGGATTCCAAGCAATGTTGATTGGTGGGCAAATATGGGCGGTGCAACTATTGGCGCGCTATTAGCCATGCCACTGGATCCAAGATGGTTATCCGGTAGCGCGTTTCAACATCGACGTATTGAGTGGTTTGGCCTGCACACCAGCGGGATTATTTTGATGATGGCATTCCCGTTTGCTCAAATTTATCCTCAAACTGCATGGTTAGCCATGGGTGATTGGGGAGGTGTTTGGGTTAACCAGGCTATTTGGAAAGATACATTCAATTTTGCAGCCTTAGAAATTGCCACAACAATGGTAGCTTGGTTGGCTGCTGGCTCATGCCTAGCGATCACCATGCGATTGGGTGCCCCCAGGGCACGGCTACTATTAATGTTGCTAGTCACCACTATTGTTTTAAAGGCGCTTTTCTCTGGCATGCAGTTTGGGGTTGATAAGAGTTTCTTGTGGTTAACACCCGCTGCTTTATGGGGAATGATTTTTGCTACATTGATTTTGATCGCCGTTTTGCAACTTAGAAATAGGTGGTTATATCTGGTTGCTGTATTAAGTTTGGTGGGGATGATCTTATTGGTCAATTTCTTTCCCAAAAATCCTTATTACATTCTCACCATTCAAGAATGGCGACAAGGTCGATTAATTCACTTTAATCATTTGATGGCTTGGTTGGCCTGGATTTGGCCAATTGGGGCATCCTTATCTTTACTTAAGCGTCTAATGCGCTCTTCATCTATATAATTTTGCTTATGAGCTACTTTAAATACCACCTATTCTTTTGTTTAAATCAGCGTGAAAACGGTGATGACTGCTGTGCCCAGCATGGCGCTAATCAATTATTTGAATACACAAAAATTCGTTGTAAAGAACTTGGCTTATCTGGTGCGGGCAAAGTCAGAGTTAATAAGTCAGGTTGTTTAGATCGTTGTGCGCATGGTCCTGCGATGGTTGTTTATCCAGAGGGTATTTGGTACACGGCTGTTGACCAAAGCGATATGGATGAAATCATTAATGAACATTTCATCAAAGGTCAAATTGTTGATCGATTGAGGGTCGAATAAGTGAGCCGCACAATCAAAATACATTTTCAAGGGCCTGCTGGCTTAATCGAGGCATCGCTCGATTTGCCTGATGAAATTAAGCATCACCCTGATAGCTTTCGTCCAAGAGGTATAGCATTAGTAGCTCATCCACATCCGCTGTTGGGTGGAACAATGGATAACAAAGTGGCGCAAACTTTGGCGCGCACATTTTCGCAATTAGGTTATGTGACATTGCGCCCCAATTTTAGGGGAGTTGGTGGTAGTGAGGGAATACACAATGACGGAAAAGGCGAGGCTGAAGATTTAATTGCCGTGATTGCCTGGATGCGTGATTCATTTAGCTGGCAAGGTATAGCAGATTTAGAAGGTCAAGCATGGCCTGCGTTGGTGGGTGAACTTCCTTTAGCAATGGCTGGATTTTCTTTTGGTAGCTATGTCAGCAGCTATGTTGTTAAACATTTAGAAGAAATTGGAGCTCCACCAGAGCGGTTGATTATGGTTGGTAGTGCCACTTCGAAATGGGAGGTGGCTCCTGTGCCAAAGGATACGATTGTGATTCATGGCGAAGTTGATGATGTCATACCGCTTAGTAGTGTGATTGACTGGGCTCGACCACAAGAATTAACAGTTCAAGTTATACCAGGAGCAGATCATTTCTTTCATCGCAAATTGCACTGCATTCGCGATCTAATTCTAAGAGCCTGGCATGGCCAGCCAAATCGAACTCAAGGAGCTTAATGTGGACATTCCTCCAGAAGAGTCCTTGATTAAGTACCCATGTGATTTTCCTATTAAAGTCATGGGTAAGGCAGTGGAAGGTTATCAATCAGCTATTGAGAGCGTCGTATTAAATTTTGACCCTAGCTTCAATGTGGAAACAATTGAACGTCGCCCATCAAAAAATGGTAATTATCTAGGTCTAACAGTAACGGTAAGAGTCACTAGTCGCGAACAGTTAGATGAGTTGTATCGAACACTCTCAACACATCCGATGGTGAGTGTTGTTCTATAAATGATGGATATTGTTATTCGTCACTTGGGGCATCAAGAATATTTGCCCACCTATGAGGCGATGAAAAAATTTACGGCGCAGCGCGACGTTAATACCCCAGATGAGGTTTGGGTTCTAGAGCATCCTTCGGTATATACGTTGGGTCAAGCAGGAGATCCTGCGCATTTACTTCAAGCAAACACTGAAATTCCCCTCATACCGATTGATAGGGGCGGGCAAATTACTTTTCATGGCCCCGGCCAGTTAGTGGTTTATTTGTTGTTAGATTTAAGGCGCCGCCATTTATTTGTCCGTGACTTGGTTCATCGAATTGAGCAGTCCATTATTGATACCTTGGCAGATTTGGGTATTCAGGGGGAGCGCCATACGGGAGCTCCTGGAATCTATTTAGCCCAACAGGACAAAATTTCACCAAATAATATTGGGGCTAAAATTGCAGCATTAGGCCTTAAAGTAACCAAGCAATGTTGTTATCACGGCCTCGCACTCAATGTGCATATGGATTTGAAGCCATTTGAGGCCATCAACCCTTGTGGTTATGCGGGTTTAAAGACAATTGACCTGCACTCCCTGGGAGTGAGCGACAATATCGATATTGTGGCTAAATATCTACTGGGCCATTTATCACAACAACTAGAGGTGCGGTCATGACCAAGACCTACGATCCAAATCAAAAACAAAAATCAGCTGATAAGACGTCTCGTATTCCTATCAAAATTGTTCCTATTGAGCAGGTGCTCAAAAAGCCTGAATGGATTCGAGTCAAAGCAGCTTCTGGTAATTCTCGCTTTCATGAGATTAAAAAAATACTCAGAGAAAATCAGCTCGTAACTGTTTGTGAAGAGGCTAGCTGCCCTAACATTGGAGAATGTTTTGGTAAAGGTACTGCAACATTCATGATCATGGGTGATAAATGTACTCGTCGCTGCCCATTTTGTGATGTTGGGCATGGTCGCCCTGATCCTTTAGATTTAGATGAGCCACTTAATTTGGCAAAAACAATTGCCGCTTTGAAGTTATCTTATGTCGTGATTACCAGTGTTGATCGCGATGATTTACGCGATGGCGGTGCTCAACATTTTGTGGACTGTATTACCAGAACAAATGAACTCTCTCCAAGCACCAATATTGAAGTTTTGGTACCTGATTTCCGTGGTCGTTTAGAAAAAGCTTTGGATATCTTTGCCAATGGTTTGCCACATGTCATGAACCATAATCTCGAAACTGTCCCTCGTTTGTATAAAGAAGCAAGGCCAGGTTCTGATTACATGCACTCATTAAAGTTGCTGAAAGACTTTAAAGCCTTATATCCAAAAGTTTCTACTAAGAGTGGTTTGATGGTTGGCTTGGGTGAAACAGACGAGGAAATTCTTGAAGTGATGCGTGATATGCGTGAGCACAACATTGATATGTTGACCATTGGCCAGTATCTTGCGCCATCAGGACATCATTTACCTGTGCGCCGTTATGTTCACCCAGATACATTCGCCATGTTTGAAAAAGAGGCTTATGCAATGGGCTTTACTCATGCTGCAGTTGGTGCAATGGTGCGATCTAGTTACCATGCGGACCAGCAAGCAGAGAAGGCTGGGGCAGTTTAATTCTCAAAAGTCTTTAGGCTTTTTCAGCTAAAGACTTTTCAATGAGCTGATGAAATTCGGACCAGTCTGGTTCGCCAACATAGCGCTTAATAATCTTGCCTTTTTTATTAACAACAATCGTTGTAGGCGTTAACTGAATCTTTCCAAAAGCTTTGGCAACACTGCCATCAGAATCTAAAACAACTTTAAATGGAAGCTTTCTTGTTTCTGCGAAGTTCACCACATACATCGGTGGGTCATACGCCATAGCAACAGCGACCAATTCAAGCCCCTCATTCTTATATTTTTGATAGGTATCTACTAGCTGAGGCATCTCTTTGACGCAGGTAGTGCAGCTGGTTGCCCAAAAATTGAATACGACAACCTTATTTTTAAAAGCATCTTGCGTTAATTGTTTGCCTGATATTTCTGATACTGTAAAGTTAGGCATAGATTGCTGCGTATCTGAAGAGCAAGCAGCGATACCAAAGATGAATACAAGTGCACTTACCAGTGACAAGCATCTGGTGCGAATAAATAAACTAAAAATAGATTGAGTGGGCATAATCATATTTTATGCAAAATAATTCTTTTATGTTGATAAACCGCCTCTTTTCATTTTTGTGTCTTTTGTTGGCGCTTTCTGCTTGTACGCCGACATTTGATTGGCGTACAGTTCGATCTGATGACTTGATGTATGAGGCTCTTTATCCTGGAAAGCCAAGTCGTGCTGAAAAGACAATGTTGTTTCAGCAACATAAATTAACGATGACCATGGAAGCTGTTAAGGTAAAAGATGGCTTGTACGCAATTGGTGTGATTCAAGTGCCACCTGAATTAAGATCGTCGACAAACATGTCTCATTTGCTTGAATTTATTCAGTCAGGCATTTTGAGTAATCTAAAGGCTGGTCAAGTCACTCCCCACCAAACAATCTCAATAAATACTTCTGGTCAACCAGCTGAAAAATTGCCGGGTAAAGAATGGGTCGTTGATGGTGTGGGGCCAGATGGTCAGCGCCGTTTGATGCGAACTCGACTCGTACAAAGAGTCTTTCCGGATGGTCAAGTTTTGATTTATCAACAAACCATTTTGCAGACGCTCTCATCTAATCAAGACTTAGAAAAAACTTTAAGTTCAGATGAGCATAGTATGTTTCTGAGTGGTTTTAAGCCGTATTAAAAACATGATGCACACTCAAGTTCAACTTCCGATGCGCGGCGCTTTGGCTTGGCGAGTATTTCTATGTTTTGCCTTTGCCTATTTCTTATCATATGCATTTAGAGCTGTTAATGCAGTGATAGCTCCTGAACTAATAGCTGATTTAAATATTAGTCATTCAGAGTTGGGTCTTTTATCCTCAGCTTATTTTGTTGGATTTGCTCTTATGCAAATTCCAATTGGTATAGCCTTAGATCATTTTGGCCCAAGACTTACAGAGAGCGCATTGTTATTGATAGCCTTAGTTGGTTCGGCTATTTTTGCTTATGCGGATAGTTTGTGGGGCCTGACTCTTGGGCGCTTACTCATTGGTATTGGCGTATCTGCCTGCTTAATGGCTGCATTTACCGCCTACAGACGCTGGTTCGCAGTAGAACAACAAAGTCAATTGGCTTCAGGCATGTTAGTTTTTGGAACTGCTGGGGCATTAGCCACAACAATTCCAGTTCAATTGGCTTTGCCCTACATCGGATGGCGCGGCTCTTTTTTCATCATGGCAATTTTGGTAGGTCTTGCATTTATCGGTATTCGATTGGGCATTCCTAAATTAGAAAACCAGCCTACTGCTAAAAATGAAAATATTAATGATGAACAATCCTTCGGCCTAAAAGATATTTTGATTCATCCTTTCTTTTTAAGAATGTTGCCAATTGGGATTGTTAATCATGGTGGTTTTTTAGCTTTGCAAACTTTATGGCTAGGACCATGGATGATTGATGTTTTAGGCTATAGCTCTGAAACAAGCGCTACAGTTTTATTTTTATTTAACGGCGTGATGCTATTAGGTTACGCCTTTAATGCCTGGATGTTGCCTAGAGCAAATAGTCGAGGATTCAATACACTTAATTATGTAAAGTGGTTGCTAGCTGTCGGCTTAGTTAGTCAGTTGCTAGGCATTTACTTCAGCACGCCTCTGAGTTGGATCTTGTGGATTATTTTGGCGGTGAGTGCGACGGGTCATATTTTGGGACAAAGCACTGTGATCACCGCATTTCCATCTCGCAATGCTGGTGTTGCTGCTACAAGTTATAACTTATTGATATTTATTGGGGCTTTTATTTTTCAATGGGGTATAGGTTGGGGTATTGATCTTGCTGCCTCATTGGGCATTGAAAAAGTCGATGCATTCAAACAAGTATTTTTTATATTCTTAGCCCTTCAATTTTTTTCTTATCTTTGGTTTTTGTTTTATCCGAAACCCTTGAAACATTATTTGGCAGGTCTTTAAACAAAAACAGCAGAACATCGTTCTGCTGTTTTACAAAGCACGATTTGAATTATTTCTTTTCTAGTGCACTTACTTTTGCTTCTAGTTCTTCTAGCTTGGCTCTTGTCTTTGCCAGTACTTGTGTTTGCAGATCAAATTCTTCACGAGTCACCAGATCCATTTTTTGAAATCCTTGAGTCATGAGACTGCGAACATTCTTTTCTAAATCTTTAGCTGGTGATTGACGAATAGCATCCTCCACTTTGCTCTGCATGTCGTTGGCAATTGATTGCACTTTTTGCATGATGTCTTGCGGGTTCATATTTTCTCCAGGTAAATCTTTAATACCTACTTTTTACCAAAATTATGAAATTCTCATGCACCAAATAAGTGCTTTATTTTGGTGCATACCTAAGGTTCCACTTTGGTGCTAGCCCTTCAATTAAAGACCTTCCCCCATAATTAACAATTTAAGTCCTTGATTTATATATATAAATAAAGCTGGCACAGCTTTTGCTTAACTAATACGCAAGGAATTTCCCTTGGATTGTTTATTAGGAGTGCACTACATGAAAACTTATCTAACTCTCTCTGCAATCGCTTTGGCAGCTGCAGCAACATTATCTTCTGGCGTAGTAGTAGCGGCTGAGCCG
>JACCDN010107073.1_pt1 | contig 24518 bp, 24 predicted proteins | sample 7441691 | NCBI WGS metagenome assembly JACCDN01 (sample SAMN15323439, study PRJNA562643) | freshwater metagenome | isolation source: river surface water | place: USA:Blue River Watershed | collected 2017-08-16 | reverse complement strand
TTGCAGGCCGGCGGTCTGAATGTTCCTGAAGATCGCATCTGGACCTCAGCCCTTGCCACCGCAGCTTTTCTAGACAAGCAGAAGCCAAATGGCAGCGCCTATGTAATTGGCGAGACCGGCATGACCCAGGCTCTTCACGACATTGGTTATGTGCAGACCGACCAGAACCCCGACTATGTGGTGCTTGGCGAGACTCGAAACTTCAACTTTGAGATGTTGGCCAAGGCGGTTCGCCTAATCAATGGCGGCGCTCGCTTTATTGCCACCAACCCAGATGCAACTGGGCCATCAGCCGATGGACCGCTGCCAGCAACCGGTTCGGTGGCTGCCCTGCTAACCAAGGCAACCGGCATGGAGCCTTATATCGTTGGTAAGCCAAACCCGATGATGTTCCGCAGTGCGATGCGAAAGATTGGCGCTCACTCAGAGTCAACCGGAATGATCGGCGACCGAATGGACACCGATGTGGTTGCTGGAATCGAAGCTGGCTTGCACACAGTTTTGGTTTTGACCGGAATCGCAGACGACGCTGAGATTGCTAAATACCCGTTCCGCCCGACCGAGATTCTGAGCTCGGTTGCAGACCTGGTCTAGTTCTTTTTTGCGCGACGCTCGCGCATGAACGCTACGGAATCCCAAACCAGTTCGCTGCTGAGCTTAAGCCAGCGGTGCAGGTCATCTAGGTTAATTTCATCAACGTTCGCGTAGCGCTTTTCAGCAGCAAAGAAATTGCCAACTTTTGAGAGCTGCTCTTCGCCAAAATTTATGCCGTTCCAAAACAGTAAATACATGCCAACATTTTTGGTTGAATAACCCACCACCGGGTTTTCGCCAATAAACCAAACCGGCGCACCGTGCCAAAGCTTGCTGGTTGCCTGGGGTAATTTGGCATCGATCTCGGCTCGCAGTCGCTCTGCAATCGCAGCTTGATCGCCGGTTAGTGCCGCGTTGTATTCATCGATGGTTGTCATGTTTAGTCCTGGTAGTCGGCGGTGTTAATTTGCTTCATATATTTTGATGATGTCACCAATATTCCAGCAGTGAGAACCATCGCGGCAAGCACTTTATAAACAATCGGAACACCGTAGGTGTCGACCGCGATGCCTGCGAAGACCATCGAAAGCATTGGGCCACCAGACCAGATGACCATCTCGAGGCTAAAGACCCGACCGCGCTTTGATGGCGCAACCTTGCGCTGAATAACTGTGTTCATCAGCGGAGGCATTGGACCCCAGGCCGCCCCGAGCAGCAAACCGCAGACCATCATTGCCCAATAAGGTGGCAAGAATGACATCGGCACCATCGAGAGTGCAACACCAAGAATTGCGAATCTAAAAATTGAGCTGTAGCTAAATTTGCGAGCCAGGCGTTCGAACGAGAGTGACCCAACAACCGTCATTGCGGCCATTGCCGACAGCAAAGTTCCGAGCTGCTGCGGTTCACCGAGTTCATTGAAGTAGGTTGGCAAAACCACCATCTCGGTTGGCAGATAAATCATTGCCAAAGTCATTACGCCGGCAAGCAAGATCGCCACGGATGGAGTTTTGAAGACAACCGTAAAACCTTCGACTGCAAATTTGAAAAGACTCTTTTCATCTTCGTGGTCTTCTTTGTGTTCGTGCGCCTTAATCGGAATCATGAACAAGCCCGAGCTGAAGCCGATTGCTGCAATCAAGTAGAAGGTGTTGTAGATGCCGGTCCAGCCAATGAAAAGTGCGGCAAGCGCCGGACCGATAGCAAAACCGGATGCAAAAACGGCTTCTTGAATTGAGTTTGCGCGCTCAAGCGAGAGCCCAGCTACTCGCGCGACATCTGGCACAAATGACTTTCGTGCAGTGCCGGCGCCCGAGGCGACCGTTGATCTAATAGTGCCGATGATGATTAGCAGCGCAAGGGTCATTACCCAAAGGCTGTTAGCCAGCGGAATCAAAAGCACGCTGGCGGCAGCCAAAAACTCAATAATGATGCTGGTCTTGCGACGACCGAATTTGTCGATGATCGATCCGATTACCGGCGCTAGCAGTAGGCCTGGAATCGAAGTGATTGCGATCATCACGCCCGCGCTTGCGGCCGAGCCTGTCATTTGAATGGCCAACCAAGGGAAGGCCATGAAGATCATGGAACCTGAAACCACACTCAGCATCGAAGAGATCTGAGTGAGAACGAAAGGAGTTTTGGTGCGCTTTTCTTTAGCGGAGTTCGAGATCATCGAGACTCACAGCCGACAAGTATTTGTAGCCTGCGTCACCGATAACTTTGTCGGCACCGGTGTCACGGTCAACCACAGTTGCAACGGCAACAATGATTGCGCCGGCTTCTTCAAGTGCCTTAGCTGCGGTTAGTGGTGAACCGCCGGTTGTTGAAGTGTCTTCGACCACAATCACGCGTTTGCCTTCAACAGACGGGCCCTCAACCTGACGACCCATTCCATGAGCTTTGGCAGCCTTGCGAACCACAAAAGCATCAATGGCACGACCACGCGCTGCAGCCTGGTGCATGATCGCGGTGGCTACTGGGTCGGCGCCCATGGTTAGCCCGCCAACGGCATCAAAATTGGTGATGCCTGCGGCGTCAAGCATGTCTAGAACTACCTGACCAATCAGCGGGGCGGCCTCGTGGTGAAGAGTCGCGCGACGAAGGTCAACATAGTAGTCAGCCTCAATTCCGCTAGACAAAGTCACCTTGCCGTGAACAACGGCAAGTTCTTTGATTAGTTCTACAAGACGCGGCTTTGATGCTGAAGTGAAGGTCATGGTTCTAGTTTACGAGAGCACGGCGGTGGCTTCAGATAACCTTTATGCATGACCAAGATGATGTTTGTAAACCTGCCGGTTCACTCGCTAAAACGCTCAGTAGATTTTTATACTCAGCTGGGCTTCAAGTTCAACCCGCAGTTCACTAACGAGGTTTCAACCTGCATGATCGTTGGCGAATTTAACTTCATCATGCTGCTCGAGCAGCCATTTTTTGCAAGCTTTGTCGACAAGCCAATTGCCCCAACTAATAAGACTGTTTCGGCAATCACCGCCATCACCTACGACTCAGAAGCCGAAGTGCGCGCAGTTTGTGAAAAAGCCTTCGAGCTTGGCGCCCGACGCTATAAAGAACCTGAAGACCACGGATTCATGTTCGGTTGGGGCTTCGAAGACCTCGATGGCCACATCATCGAGCCTTTCTACATGAACCCAGAACACGTCATCCCGGTCGAAAGCAACTAATGCGAATTGCAACTCACAACGTAAATTCAATTCGCACTCGAGTTGATCGAGTTGTCGACTGGTTGGTTCGATCAGACACCGATGTTTTGGCCATGCAAGAAATCAAGTGCAAGCCTGAGCAGTTTCCGGTCAAAAAATTTGAAGACGCCGGCTACACCATCACGATGCATGGCTTGGATCAGTGGAATGGCGTGGCATTCGCGAGCCGCATTCCAGCTGAAGAAGTCGAGATTGGTTTCACAGGCATGCCGGCCTTTGGCAAAGAGGGCAAACCAGCGGTTGAAGAAGCCCGTGCCCTCGGTGCAACTTTTAATGGGGTTCGACTTTGGTCGCTCTATGTTCCCAACGGTCGAACCATAGATGACCCGCACTTTAACTACAAGCTCGAGTGGCTAGATCGCTTAGCGGCCAACGTTGCCGAGTGGGTTGAATACCAACCAGAGCAGCCACTTGCACTGATGGGTGACTTTAACATTGCCCCGCTCGACACCGATGTTTGGGACATCGACGATTTTATTGGAGCCACCCACGTCACCCCGGCCGAGCGCCAAGCCTTTGAAGCCTTCGAACAGGTGGGCCTGACTGATGTGGTGCGCCCGCGAGTTCCTGAGGGTTACACCTACTGGGATTACCAGCAACTTCGATTCCCCAAAAACGAGGGAATGCGAATCGATTTCATCCTTGGTAATGAAGCTTTTGCTGACGGCGTGACCAATGCGGTTATTGACCGCAACGAGCGCAAGGGCGAAGCCCCGAGCGACCACGTGCCGGTGGTTGTCGACTTTAGTCTTTAGCGGTTTTTAGCTTCGAGCCAGAACTTTCGTTCTTCGGCATCGAGTTTTTCGATCGAATACCTAAGCGCGGTTCTAGGCATGGTTGCGGCATGACGCCCGAGAAACTTTCTAAGCACCTCAACGTCTCGCTTGCCTGCTTCGCGAAGCATCCAGCCAACCGCCTTGTGCATGAGGTCGTGAGAATCACCGAGCAGCAACTCGGCAATCTGAACCGTTGGCCCAAGGTCAAAAGCTTCAAAGCCAATTTTGTCGGCACGGATGAACGCAAAGGTTAGCAACATGGAAACCCTGCGCTCCCAGAGCATTTCGCTTCGGGCAAGCTTCTCAAGAAGCTGCATCGAATCTGGTCGGCCAAGCAAAAACATTCCAAAATAAGGTGCCGATGCATCGACAAGATCCCAGTTATTGACTCGACCCTCGTGAACCAAACGAAGGTAGTGATCAAACATCTCTTGTTGTTCGCCCGCAGCCTTGGTCTTCTTGAATTGGTTGACCATGATGAACAAACCGCAACTGCGGTGTTCATGAATTGGCGATTCCAAAAGCTCATCAATTTCATGAAGCGGCAGGTGCTTGAACCGAACCGAAACTGACCGGGTCTCAGGCACGGTCAGGCCGAGAAACTCATCGCCCTCGCCATATTCCCCAGGCCCGGTCTTGAAAAAACGTTCGAAGATTCCAACTTTGTCTGGATGTGAAAAAGCCGCCAAGGCGGTTTTCACATCAGCGGCTGTTTCAGTCATAACTCGAGATTACTGCTGGTTTAGAGCTCGCTCACCACAACCAGTGAATCTCCGGCGGCAGGCTTGAATCGATCGGTCTTAGCCGGGTTCAGCTCTACACCGGTTGACGCGTGCCCCTTTGACTTGGCAAGGGTGCGGTAACCAATTGCCGACTCACCGTTTGCGCGAGCAATAGCAACTAGTTCTGCATATTCAATCTCTTTGCCAAGTGGGGCATACTGCTCGATTGGCTTCACGTTGATTGAAGCACCTTCGGCGTCAAACAGGTCGTCAAAGATTGGTGCAAGTTCTGGGTTCTCAGAAACCTGTGCAATCAATAGGGCAGCCAAGTTATCGCTAACCACTAGATCGTCTGCAGCAGCAACTTGAGCAAGCTCGGCCTTGCGGCTGTCTAGAATTTCGGCAACCAAACGGGTTGGTTCAACGCCGTTGCCTTGGGCGGCAAACAACTGGTTCATCTGAAGCATGGTCAGCATGGTCTGCGCATCGGCTTCGCTCTCGCTAATCGCGTTGCGGTATCCAAGGATGATTACCTCGTTGTACTTCTTTGCAGAAGCTGCAGCGATAAGTTCATCGATGTCGCCTGAAACTGAAGCATGAGTAACCTTCACGTTTGAACCAAAGTTGAGGTTGGCCAACTGATCGGCAGCAACAAACTTTGACTGGGCAACGATGTGAACGGTTGAGCCCTTAGGCAAGAACTGTGCAACCTCGGCGACCACTGACTGACCCATTGAAGACCAGCCAATAACCAATAGGTGCTCGGCCTTGCGAGCAGGAGCCTTGGCAGCGGTGTACTTCTTTTTCAAGATGTCTTCGCGAACCCCGGTGTAAACAACCTTGTCGTCGTCTTCGGCGATAGCAACAATGCGGCTGTTAGCGGTTAGCTTGGTCTTGGTGCCTGGGTTGATGTGGCTAACGCCCTTGTCGTCGACGAAACCGATGACCGAAGCGGTGTTGAAAGCCAACAGAGCATCACCGTAGGTTTTGCCTGCAAGCGCCGGAACGTTGTTGAAGTAAATCTCGTCGCCAGCAAAGTCGAGCAAGTCGAGAGTCACGGCAGCCAAACCTGGTTGGCGTGAAGCCTGAGCGGTAACGCGGGCGATTACATCGTGTGAGCGAACTGAGATTACGGCACCATTGGTTGCAGTCTCAAGAGCCTCAGCAGTGTGCGGGTCGTCAACCTCAGCAATGATCTTGAGTGCTGGGTTAGGGTTTACCGACTTCACGGCAAGCACGGTTGAAACTACGTTGGCATCGCCCTTGTCGTCTGAATCAAGGATGATCACTGACTTGGCGCCCGCAATGTTGGCACGCTTTAGGTCAGCTGGGTTAGTTACATCTCCGCGACGGGTAACCACGCGAAGTTTGCCCAAGTCGCCAGCGCGAGATGCAATTTCGTCATCCATGACTTCGCGCTCTGCGTCTGAGAAAACCACTACGAGTGGCTTGCGCACGTTCTGGTTTGCAACAGCAAGTTCTTTCAAGATTGGGAACACGCGGTTTGACCAGCCCAAGATCAAGGTGTGACCTGACTCGATTACCGGGCTCTTGCCCTTCTTGAGTTTGGCTACTGCATTACCAACCGAGGTTGCCACAAAACCGATGATGGTCGCGGTAACTGCGGTGGTGATGATCCAGTAGAAAATCGAGATGATGCGGCCACCCCAAGTGGCGTCTTTTGCCTTGTCAAGGATGATTGAGAACGAAGCCCAAACCTTGTCAATAAAACTGCCCTCTGGAGCTGGGTTGACTAGCGGGGTGCCCGCGATGAAGTCAACAAAGATTGCCATCAGAATCGACAGCACGATGAGTGCTACGAAGACATAACCAACAAATGCGCCGCTTCGAGAAAGCGAGTTGTCAAAGGCATAACGCACGCGAGTGCCAATGCTGGTCTTAGATGCTTTTGGTGCCTCGGCTTCGCCTTGAGCCCCCTGGCCGTAAGTACGGTTCTCGTTGTTATCAGACATAGGGAGAAGTTTAGCGTTTAGCTTTTTTCTCTCAAGAGAGTTGTTGGGTTATTCGTATATGCGAACAAATCCCAGCAATTATCTGCCCGTGAGGGCCGGCTCAGAGCAAGTTGCTCTAAGCCGGCTCCACAACGAGAGTGCTTGCATCCGAGGCGATGTCAACTCGAACAGTTGAACCGTCATGAATGCTGCCAGCCAGCAAAAGGTTGGCCAAACGGTCATCGATTTGCTGCTGCATCAGGCGGCGAAGCGGGCGGGCTCCATAAATAGGATCAAAGCCCTTATCGGCCAGCCAAGTACGAGCCTCGGGAGTCACTGCCAGTTGCAATCGGCGCTGGGCCAAACGCTGGGTGAGACGGTCAAGGTTTAGCTCAACGATCTGACCGAGTTCGCTGCGATCAAGCGCGGTGAAGATCACGATGTCATCCAAGCGGTTCAAGAATTCAGGCTTGAAGTGACTTCGAACAGCGCTCATCACACCAGCAGTTTTGAGGTCTTGCTCGAGGGTTGGGTCAATCAAGAACTGGCTGCCCAGGTTCGAAGTCAGAATCAGAATCACGTTCTTGAAATCGACAACTCGCCCTTGGCCATCGGTTAGTCGGCCGTCATCGAGCACCTGCAAGAGAACGTCGAAGACCTCAGGGTGAGCCTTCTCGACCTCGTCAAGCAAAACCACCGAGTATGGGCGGCGACGAACAGCTTCGGTTAGCTGACCGCCTTCTTCATAGCCGATGTAACCCGGAGGGGCACCGAGCAAACGTGAGACCGAGTGCTTCTCGCCGTATTCGCTCATGTCGATTCGAACCATGGCTTTTTCGTCATCAAACAAGAATTCGGCCAAGCTCTTGGCTAGCTCAGTTTTACCAACACCGGTTGGGCCAAGGAACAAGAATGAGCCAGTTGGGCGATCAGGGTCGCTGATGCCAGCCTTGGTTCGGCGAACAGCATCAGAAACTGACTTGACTGCAGCCTTTTGACCAATCAGGCGCTTGCCCAATTCGGCCTCAAGGTTCAACAGCTTTTCACTTTCGCCTGCAAGAAGGCGGCCGGTTGGCACGCCAGTCCAGGCGCTAACCACAGCTGCAATGTCATCTTCGCCAACCTGATCGTTGACCATGCGCTCAACGCCGGCAGCTTCAGAACTTGCCTCTGCAGACTCAAGTGCAGCTAGCTCTTTTTCAAGTGCCGGAATCTCGCCGTAAAGCAAACGCGACGCACGCTCGAGGTTTCCTTCGCGCTGAGCACGGTCGGCCTCAATACGAAGACCATCAAGCTTGGTTTTTAGGTCACCAACTTTATTTAGTTCGGCACGCTCTTTGGTCCAGCGCTCGTTTAGATCATCCAAGTTCTTGGTCTTGGTTGATAGATCTTCGCGAAGCTTTTCCAGGCGCTCTTTAGAAGCCTGATCTTTCTCTTTTTTAAGAGCTAGTTCTTCAAGCTTCAAGCGGTCTACCTGGCGGCGAAGTTCGTCGATCTCAACCGGTGCCGAGTCAATCTCCATTCGCAAACGCGACGCAGCTTCGTCGATGAGGTCGATGGCCTTGTCTGGCAATTGACGACTAGGAATGTAGCGGTTCGAAAGGGTTGCGGCAGCAACCAGTGCGCTGTCGGCGATTGCCACTTTGTGGTGCGCTTCGTAACGCTCTTTTAGGCCGCGAAGAATCGCAATGGTGTCAACTACCGAGGGCTCGCCAACATAAACCTGCTGAAAACGTCGCTCAAGCGCTGGGTCTTTTTCGATGCGCTCTCGGTATTCATCCAAGGTGGTTGCACCAATCAGGCGAAGCTCACCTCTGGCCAACATTGGCTTAAGCATGTTCGCTGCATCTTGACCATCGCCGGCACCAGCACCCACCAGGGTGTGAAGTTCGTCGATAAAAGTGATGACCTGACCCTCAGCGGCATTGATCTCAGCCAAGACTGCTTTTAGTCGCTCTTCGAATTCGCCGCGGTATTTAGCACCGGCGACCATTGCAGCTAGGTCAAGACTGATTACCTGTTTGCCCTTCAGGCTTTCAGGCACGTCGCCCGCGATGATTCTCTGAGCAAGGCCTTCAACTACTGCGGTCTTGCCAACGCCAGGCTCACCAATGAGCACCGGGTTGTTCTTGGTGCGGCGGCTTAGCACCTGAGAAACTCGGCGAATTTCAGCGTCACGGCCGATAACTGGGTCGAGCTTGCCCGACTTAGCTATCTCGGTTAGGTTCACACCATATTTTTCAAGGGCTGACTGCTGGTCTTCGCCCTGCATGTTTTGATTGTTCATCGCGCCCTCCACAGCACTACAGAATTTTGTTTGGCCGGTCGGCGACCTCTAGCGAGGCTTTCGACACCCTGTTCGCCCGCTGCAAATACTCGCGCGCCAGGTCGGTTCATAAGTTCATTTGCCAAGGCTTGTTCGAGGTCTCGAACTCGCTGGTTCAGCTCAGCATTCTGGTTTTCAAGTTCCAAAATGCGTCGGATGCCCTCAAGACTCACACCTTCATTTGAGAGGCGGGCGATCTCGCGAAGTTGGGCAACATTTCGCATTGTGTAGCGGCGGGTTTGGCCACCGGTTCTGGCTGGCACCACGAGGCCGATGCGGTCATAATCACGCAGGGTCTGTGGGTGCATCACGGCTAATTCAGCCGCAACCGAAATTGCAAATAGCGGAGTGTTCTGATCGAACTGTTCCATTTTTCGCCTCCTAGAGGAGTCCGGCCTTCAGCAAGAGATCTGCTCTCGGGTCTTCGCTCGGCAGTTGCGCTTCAAAGTCTTCGAGCGCCTTTTTAGCTTTGTCATTCACATGGCTTGGCACAGCAATTTCTACTGTGGCAAGAAGGTCGCCCTCGGCCTTTGAGGTCACTACACCGCGGCCCTTAACTCGCAGCACTCGACCATTTGGGGTGCCAGGGGCAACCTTTAGTTTGACCGGTTCGCCACCCAGAGTTGGCACCTGAATTGTTGCTCCAAGTACTGCCTCGGCATAGGTGATTGGCACAGTCACGCGCAGGTTGTTTCCGTCACGGATGAACACCGGGTGCGGCTTTACTGTCAGGCTGATGATCAAGTCGCCAGCTGGGCCGCCGTTTGGTGATGCTTGGCCCTTGCCAGCAATCTTGATCTTTTGGCCATCTTGAACACCGGCCGGAATCTTCACCGTGGTTGGCTCGCCGTTGCCAAGGGCCACCTTGATTGTGGTTCCCTTGACCCCGTCGATGAAATCCAAGGTTTGCTTCATGGTTAGGTCTGAGCCGCGCTGAGGGCCGAAGCCTCGACCACCACCGCCACCGAATAGGTTTGCGAAAACATCTTCAAACCCGCCGCCTGCCGGAAAACCTCCCGGAAAGCCACCGCTGAATCCTCCGCCTTGTCCGCCTCCAAAGGCGCCGCGAGCACCTGGGCCCATGGCGCGCATCTGGTCATATTCGGCACGCTGATTTTTGTCAGAAAGAACCGAGTAGGCCTCGCTGATTTCTTTGAAACGTGCCTCGGCCTTGGCATCACCAGGATTGGTATCTGGGTGATTCTGGCGAGAGAGCTTGCGATAAACCTTCTTCAGTTCAGCCTCAGACACGTCTTTAGATACGCCAAGGACTTTATAGAAATCCTTGTCGAACCAGTCTTGACTTGCCATGTTTGAACCTCGTGTTAGTTATTGATTATTCAGCTGGGATAAAAACTGCCACCATTGCTGGTCGAAGCAGTCGGTCGCCGAGCATGAAGCCCGGCTCGACTACATCGGCAATGACGTTCTCGGTAACCTCTGGGTTTGGGGTTTGCACCAGCGCGTTGTGTAGCTCTGGGTCAAACTTGTCACCCTTGGCTGCAAAAGCCTTCAGGCCAAACTTGTCACCGGCGTTGCGAAGCTTGGCAACCACGGCAGCAAACGGGCTGCCTTCAAGGTCACCGTGGGCTTCGGCGCGGGTGAGGTCGTCGAGAGCTGGCAAGACTGCGCGCAGAACTTCGGCGATTGCTGCATTGCGTGCAACATCGCGGTCACGTTCAACGCGAGTCTTGTAGTTCACAAACTCAGCCTGAAGTCGCTGAAGATCTGCTAGCAGTTCAGCTTCTTTCGAGATCGGGCCGGTTTCGTCAACTAGGTCAGCAAGTTCCTGATCTAGACCAGTGTCGTCAGCGGCAGATGCTTCTGCGTTCGAAGCGTTTTGAGCTGACTCAGCCTCATCGGCTGGGCCGTTTGATTCTTGGTCGCTCATTACTTCTTCTCTTCGTCTTCGTCGACAACCTCGGCGTCAACTACGTCTTCGCCTGTTGCCTCGGCAGCAGACTCTTCGCCCTCGGCAGGAGTTGCGGCGTAGATTGCTTCGCCTAGCTTCTGCTGAGATTCGTTTAGCTTCTCAACTGCAGACTTGACAGCCTCGATGTCGTCTCCGGCGAGCGCAGCCTTCACTGCATCTACGTCAGCCTGAACCTCGGTCTTGACCTCTTCAGGTAGCTTCTCGTCGTTGTCTTTGATCAGCTTCTCGATCTGGTAGACCATGCCCTCGGCCTGGTTGCGTAGGTCGGCTTCTTCACGACGCTTCTTGTCTTCGGCAGCGTGCTCTTCGCCTTCGCGAACCATGCGCTCGATGTCTTCTTTAGAAAGTGAAGAACCACCGGTGATGGTGACAGATGCCTCTTTGCCGGTGCCCTTGTCTTTTGCAGACACGTGCACGATGCCGTTGGCGTCGATGTCGAAAGTTACTTCGATCTGTGGCACACCGCGTGGTGCTGGTGCAATGCCGGCTAGGTCAAAGTTGCCGAGTGACTTGTTGTCGCGAACAAACTCACGCTCACCCTGGTAAACCTGGATGCTTACCTGTGGCTGGTTGTCGTCTGCGGTGGTGAAAGTCTCTGAACGCTTGGTCGGAATCGCTGTGTTGCGCTCGATTAGCTTGGTCATGATTCCACCCTTGGTCTCGATACCAAGTGATAGTGGTGTCACGTCGATCAGCAGAACGTCTTTACGTTCACCCTTTAGAACACCAGCCTGTAGCGATGCACCAACAGCAACAACCTCGTCAGGGTTTACACCCTTGTTTGGCTCTTTGCCACCGGTTAGCTTCTTGACTAGGTCAGAAACTGCAGGCATGCGAGTTGAACCACCAACCAGCACAACGTGCGCAATGTCGGCAACCTTTACGCCGGCCTCTTTGATGACGTCTTCGAATGGCTTCTTGGTGCGAAGCAATAGATCTTCAGTCATCTGCTCGAACTGAGCGCGAGTTAGAGTTTCATCCAAGTTTGCTGGGCCATTCTCGGTTAGAGAAAGGTAAGGCAGCTGAATGTTGGCGCTCATCGACTGTGAAAGCTCTTTCTTAGCTTGCTCAGCAGCCTCCTTTAGGCGCTGAAGAGCAATCTTGTCTTTCGAAACGTCAACACCGGTGGTCTCTTTGAACTTCTTTACCAGGTGGTCAACAATGCGCTGGTCCCAGTCGTCTCCACCTAGGCGGTTGTCACCAGAGGTGGCACGAACCTGAATGGTTGAGAAGCCTTCATCCTTGCCAACTTCTAGCAATGAGACGTCGAAAGTACCGCCACCAAGGTCGAATACCAGGATGAGCTCGTCTTCTTTACCCTTGTCTAGGCCGTATGCCAAGGCAGCAGCGGTTGGCTCGTTGATGATGCGAAGCACGTTTAGGCCCGCGATCTCACCGGCATCCTTGGTTGCTTGACGCTCGGCGTCGTTGAAGTAGGCCGGAACAGTAATTACGGCGTCGGTAACTGCTTCACCCAGGTAGGTCTCGGCGTCGCGCTTTAGCTTGGCCAGGGTGCGAGCTGAAATCTCTTGAGGGGTGTACTTCTTGCCGTCAACATCGAAGGTCCAGTCGGTGCCCATGTGGCGCTTGACTGAAGCGATGGTGCGGTCAACGTTGGTTACGGCCTGGCGCTTAGCGGTCTCGCCCACTAGAACTTCGCCATCCTTGGTGAATGCAACGATAGACGGAGTGGTGCGGAAACCCTCAGCGTTAGCGATAACGGTTGGTTCGCCACCCTCGAGCACAGAAACTGCGCTGTTGGTGGTACCTAGGTCAATACCTACTGCACGTGCCATTTATTGTTTCTCCTCTTTTGTGTGGGCTTTTGGCCCGGTTTCTCGTTCTGCGGGCCCAAACCTGAGCCGCTTTGACTCAAGTTTCACATGGGGTCAAACTCTTGTCAAGCATTCACAGCAAAATCTAAGTCTTCTCGACTCAAGTTTGTCTCTGAGCGACATTCTCGCCTCATTCACAGGCAAAAATGCGATGCTGGGTTAATGAAACTTTGGTTGGTTCGAGCGTCAAGCATCATGCTCGCTGGTTTGGTTGCGATCGTAACCATCGGCGCCGCCAGCCCCGCTCAGGCTATCGAGCTGGGTTCTGGTTATGACGTTTCGTATCCACAGTGCGGCGTAACCTTGCCAACTGACGGCGCTTTTGAAATCGTGGGCGTTAACGGAGGCCTGGTTTTTTCAGAAAACACTTGCCTCGATGAACAACTCACCTGGGCCGGCGGCGCCTCAGCTCAGCTCTACATCAACACCGGCAATCTTGGCCCAACCTCCAGTTACTGGCCTACCGATCAGTCCAGCCCTCGAGTTTGCGCAGCCGAGACCCCAGATAGCACCGGTTGCGCTTTCAACTACGGCTACAACGCGGCCAAAGACTCGTATCTGCGAGTGCAAGCTGCCTATGCCCGATTGGGTCTAACTAAATCTCCCGCTCAAACCACCTGGTGGCTCGATGTTGAAACCTCAAACAGCTGGCGCGGCTCACTCTGGGTCGAAAGCACACCGGCGCTAACCGGCACGGATGCAACTAAACGGAACACGGCTTCGATCGCCGGGGCAGTTCACTTTTTGCAAAATGTCGCCAAAATTTCCAAACTAGGCATCTACTCAACCCCCTATCAATGGGGTCAGATCACCGGTTCATCCAAGGCATTTTCAGACCTGGTGAGCTGGCACGCCCTGGGGCAAACCAATTCGGCGAGCGCACTGGCAGCTTGCACAGGTTTCTCTGGATTCACCGGAGCACCAATTGTGATGACTCAGTACATCGATGCCGGTTTGAACCTCGACGTGAATGTCAGGTGTAATCCTGCGGTCAAGGTAATTACCGATCTGCGCTATACCGGCCGAACCACCGCGCGCGCTGGCAGTTATGGTTACCTCATAGCAAACCTAAAGACCGAGTCGGGTGCAACCATGGCAAATCGTCAGGTCAGTTTCAAACTTGCTGGGCGCTCTTATGTAGCAACGACCAACGAGTTTGGCACTGCTTCGATAAAGATAAAGATGCCTTCGACTAAGCAGAAATATTCGGTAAGCGTCAGCTTTTTCTCTAATTACTATCTGAACTCAGATGTAGCCAAGAGCACCCTCACTATTTACTAGCCACAAGCCCCGATTTTTGGGCTAGCGTTGCAGTTATGACTTTCGAAGATGCAAGATCACGCAAGCGCGCTACTTGGGCATGGGCACTCTGGGACTGGGCCGAGCAGCCTTTTCCGACCATCATGCAAACCTTCATTTTTCCGGTATACCTTGCGGGTGCGGTTGCCGCAGTTGGTACCGACTCAGACTCACTTCTGGGCATCACCACCGGAATCGCCGGTGTGATTGTTGCACTCATGGCACCGGTATTTGGTCGTCGTTCCGACGAAAGCGGCAAGCGAAAATTTTGGCTGATGGTAAACACCTACATCTTGGTGGCCATCATGATCGCTGCGTTTTTTGTTCAGCCAAAACCTGAGTTCTTGTTATTCGGTCTCGTGCTGTATGGCTTGGGTTCCATTGTTCAAGAGTCGGCCTTCATCAACTACTACGCGATGCTTCGTCAGGTTTCTACCCCAACCAGCATCGGAAAAGTCTCTGGCTACGCCTGGGGTCTCGGTTATGCCGGCGGAATCATTTTGCTCTGCATCTCTCTGTTCGGTTTCATCTTGCCTGGCACAGTCTTTGGCTTGGCAATAGGCGAGTCGATGCCTGTTCGAATCACATTCTTGTTCTCGGCTGTTTGGTTTGCCCTGTTCTCAATTCCATTGTTTAGACGAGTGCCTGAAATCGAGCCAAAAGAGAACCGCAAAAAAGAAAGCCTGTGGGCTAGCTACATCAAACTTTGGGGCCAGCTTCAGTCACTTCGCCGTCAGGCACCAGACACCTTCAAATTCTTGATCTCATCAGCCATTTATCGCGACGGCCTAGCTGGCGTCTTCACCTTCGGTGCGGTTCTGGGCACGCTTGCTTTTGGCTTCTCGCAAACTGAAGTAATTTTGTTCGGCATTGCTGCCAATATTGTTGCAGGCATCGGCGCTGCGATTGGTGGCCGCTTAGATGACAAACTCGGCTCTCGCGCTGTGATCATCGGCTCACTTATCGGCTTGATCATTGCAGGTTCAGCGGTGTTTGCCTTTGCCGGTTTTGGTGTCATCACCTATTGGATTGGCGGTCTTGCGCTTTGCCTATTTGTTGGGCCAGCTCAAGCTGCTAGCCGCACTTTCGTTTCTCGCTTTACCCCGGTTGGTCGAGAGGGCGAAGTTTTCGGTCTCTACCAAACCACTGGCCGTGCTGTCTCTTTCTTGTCAGGCTTTATGTGGGCCGGCTCAATCACTATTGCTTCTCTCTTGTTTGGGCTCGAGAGTGCAACTATTTATGGAATCATCGGAATCATCGTGATTTTGGTAGTTGGCCTCGTGCTCTTGCTTCGGGTAAACCCAAACCCAAGCGTTGCTTATTCAAAATAAACCAGCTCGTTCGACAATCTGTAGAATTAGTGCATGTCTAAATCTGGTCGTCAGCAGGGTGAACTCGAAGCCCTAATTCTTGACGCCTTGTGGAGCTCAAATGGTGAATCGCTGACATCCCAGCAGATTCTTGAATTGGTTAGCCCTGATGGCTCACTTGCTCTAACCACGATTTTGACAGTGCTTTCTCGATTGGTCGAAAAAGAGTTGGTTGCGCGCAGGCCGGGTGCCGGTCGGTCGCTGCTTTTCAGTGCGGCCCAAAGCCGTGAGCAGCACACTGCCGGGCTGATGCTTCGTTTAGTCTCGGGTGCCGAAAACCCTGCTCTGGCATTTTCACACTTTGCCGACGGTCTCACCCCGGCCCAGCTCGAAGCGCTGCGCAACACGCTTAGTTAGTCCGTTGAACGCACCGATTCTGCTGATTCCCATAGCCATCGAATGGGCTTTGCTAATCACCACACTTGCGCCGGTTGCATTCATTCACCGATTTGATCGCCACCCGCGACTAGGTCTGATTATTTGGTTCGGTTCGCTTTTGTCTGCCGGCATCGCCACCCTAACCGCCTTGCTGGTTGCAGCCTGGTCTTACTTCGACACAGTTGCTGCACTTGAATCAAACGAATTCGGTGGCACCAAATGGCTGGCGGCTCTCGCGGTAAGTTTTGGCCCCTGGGTAGTTTTGCTGCTAAGTGCAATCTCACTGGTTTTGGTGCAAACCCGACTCGAGCCACTGGTGGTTGCAGCCAGAGAGGTTCAGCCGGCGATCTCTCAAGCCAAGAAGCAACTCATGAATTTCATGGACGTCGAAGTTTTCAGCATCGACCTGCCATTTGCATACGCTGTTGCCGGTCGCAATCAAATTCTGGTGTCAGCTCAGTTGCAAAACCAATTAGGCTCGGATGAATTTGAAGCAGTGCTTTGGCACGAGCTCGGGCACATCCGAGGCAAGCATTTCGCTCTCAAACGATTGGCTCGATTCGTTCGACTGCTTTCACCCGGTTTGGCAGCCTCAAAGGCACTGGTTTCAGAAGTGGAACGCCTTTGCGAGATTGCAGCCGACCGGTTTGCCCTCGAGCATAAAGAAGCCCCCGCACTGTTGGGCGCGAGGGCTGCTTTTAAAGATTCGAGTTTTTAGTTCTCTAGCGGCTCGTTGCCAACATCGGTGATGTGAAAGTTCAGGTGGCTGCGTGAGGCGGTAGGCCCGCGCTGGCCCTGGTAACGAGATAGGTACTTAGCTGAGCCGTAAGGGGTCTCGCTAGGTGATGAAAGCTGGAAGAAGCAAAGCTGACCAACCTTCATTCCAGGCCACAACTTGATTGGCAAGCTTGAAACGTTAGCTAGTTCTAGGGTCACGTGACCCTTGAAACCTGGGTCAACGAATCCTGCGGTTGAGTGGGTCAAAAGACCAAGGCGGCCAAGTGAGCTCTTGCCCTCAAGGCGAGCGGCGATGTTGTCTGGCAGGGTTACAAACTCATAGGTCGAACCAAGCACAAACTCACCTGGGTGAAGAACGAATGCTTCGTCAGAGGCAACCTCAACAAAGCGAGTCATGTCGCTCTGCTCTTCGCGAGGGTCGATGTAAGCGTGCTTGTGGTTGTCGAATAGACGAAAGAATCGGTCTAGTCGAACATCGATGCTCGAAGGTTGCAGCAAGTCGATGTTAAGCGGGTCAAGGCCAATTCGGCCGGCTTCAATTTCTGCGCGGATATCGCGGTCTGACATAAGCATGTTGCCAGTTTATCGGTTGCCTGGCCATAAAAGCCGTCAGTTGATTAGTGCTCTAGCCCGACCTTTTTGTAGATGCGTTTCATCCACTTTGGCGCCCACCAGTTGGCATCGCCAAAGAGTCGCATTAGTGCTGGCACCAGCAAAGCTCGCACCACGGTTGCATCCAAGAGAATTGCAAACGCAATGCCAAGCCCAAGCATCTTCATGATGGTCACGCCGCTGGTCACGAACGCGACAAAGCTGAATGCCAAAACCAAGGCGGCCGCAGTGATAATTCGGCCCGAGCGCTGAAGACCAATGGCAACCGATTCATTAGTGCCCAAACCGGCATCGTGTTGCTCTTTGATGCGGCTTAGCAAGAACAGTTCGTAGTCCATCGAGAGCCCAAAAGCCACGACCACAATCATCACCGATGAGCTGGTGTCGATGGTTCCGGTCACAAAGAAATCACCGATCAGCCACTTTAGGTTTCCTTCGGCAAATACCCAAGTTACGAAGCCAAAAGTCGCGCCCAGAGACAGCACGTTGAGAAGAACAGCTTTGATCGGCAACAAAATCGAACCGGTAAAGAAGAACAAAAGAATTAGGGTCCAGATCACAATCCAGCCAGCTGCAAGTGGCAACTGACGCTCAATTCCCTGTTGCGAATCGGTATAAATTGCCGCTGAGCCACCGACCAAAACCTCGGCTCCATCGATTTTGATGGTGCGTATCGCATCGGTCAATGTCATACCTGCCGGCGATCGCGACTCAATCTCATGAATGGCAACGATTTGAGTCCAGCCATCCGCTTTAGTCGGAATCACCTGCACACGAGTGATGTTGTCTAGCACTGCAATGCTGCTGACATAATCGGCAATCTCTTGGTCGTCAGCATCTCTAACCAAAATCTCTACCGGGCTGCCCTCGCGAGCGGTGAAATTATCACGGATGAAATTGCTCGCAACAACAACGCGATCGTCTTGCTTGAGCACTCGGTCGTCAACCTGACCAAACTCAACACCAACCGCGAGGGAGGTAAGCGAGCCCAATCCAATGAGAGTTACTAGCAGCACTGATACCGGTCGCTTCATCACGAAGCGAGCGAGCGAACCCCAGGCTTTGGAATCTTGTGGGGTCAGGTTTTTGCGAATCTTCACTGAGTTGACTTTGTCGCCAATCAGATTGAGCAATGCTGGCAGGGCAATCAGGGCGCCAGCCACGGCAATGAGAACTACAACAACACCGCCCAGGGCGAATGACTGCAAGAAGTACTGCGGAAAGAACCCTAGTGAACCCAAAACAATTGCAACTGTGAGGCCCGAGAACAGCACGGTTCGGCCGGCAGTTTCGAGAGTACGAATCGAAGAGTCGGCAACTGCGTTGCCGCCGGCTCTCTCTTCTCTGAATCGATTCACCATTAGTAGCGCATAGTCAATGCCGAGACCGAGCCCTAGGCCAGAAACCAGGTTCACCGAGAAGATTGATGTGTCGGTGAACTGGGCCGATAGCCAGATGAAGAAGAAGGTTCCCACGATTGATAGCCCGGCAATCAACATTGGCAAGCCCGCTGCAACCAGAGAACCAAAGACAAAAACTAGCAACAGAAGCACCAGTGGAACCGCAACCATCTCTGCAGTCTTTAGATCACTCTCGATGGCGTGGTTAATCGAAGAAGTTACTGCTGCAAAACCAGCCACATAAAGCTGAGCGCCTTCATAGTCACCGGTAAACCTATTGGCAATATTTCGCGCCACCGCTGACTGGGTTACATCCTCACTCACATCAACAAAAAAGTAGACTGCCGTGCCATCGTCACTTGCCAATGTTGGGGTCAAGCCCAGTGAGAAATAGCTAGTAACCAAATCGACTCCGGCGATGCCCTCGAGATCTTTGGTTAGGTTCTTTCCGGTGTTGATGTTGGCAGGGTCATTGGCTGCCGAACCGAAATCAGCAATCAGCACAACCTCGGCCGTTGATTTGTCGAAAGAGTCGGCAAGAATTTGGGCCACTTTGGCAGAATCTGAACCGGGGTCGTCATAGCCCCCGCCTTTGAGCAAGCCAAAGGCTTGAAAACCCCAAATGCCCGAGATTGCAACGAGTGCAATAAAGCCAAAAAGGGCAGCCTTACTATGCCTGACTAAGAATTGACCAAGTCGGTTCATCTGCCACCCCTTTTCTTTATTGCTGTCATTTCGAAAACAACATCCCCCGATGTTTGCGTGTTCCCATCTTGGCAGGTATTAACTGCCGATGGTTGTGTAGCTTCTGCTAAAAAAGCTTTTCGATTGGCGCCTGCTTCACGCCGTTCATGAATCTGAGAACATCTGGGTCAACCATGATGTCGCTCATCAAGATTGCTCGAGTCAGATAAAGGCCTTCTAGCGACCTGACACGGCTGAGAGCAACATAGGTTTGACCAGGGCTGAAAGCTCCGCGACCCATGTCGATCACAACTTCGTCATAAGTTTGCCCTTGCGACTTGTGAACCGTAACCGCCCAAGCTAGGCGCAGCGGAATTTGCTGGAACTCGGCTAGTGGAACGGCAATCAGAACTTCTTTGACTTTTCCGGTTTCTTCGTCAAATTGTTCGTCAATTTCATAGCGAACTTTCTCCCAGGTAGAACGCCCTACCTCGAGTCGCTCTTTATCAACCTCAACAATTACTCCGCCAGAACTAGGCAATTCAACGACTCGGCCAATGGTGCCGTTGACCCATCGCTTGACCGGACCAGTTGGCCCTTTCTTAGTGCTCGAATCATCGTTCTTGATGAACATCACCTGTGCGCCAACTTTTAGTTCAACAACTGGTTCGGCCGGAAGAGTTCTACCAAATGCCTTTTCGTCAGCTGCGCTAAAAACAGCATCGAAGCGCTTGGCGGGTGTCTCGATTCGCGCCATCCGAGAGGCATTCACGCTATTCACCGAGGCGTTGATGGTTGCAAGCCTGATCACATCGTCGTGCGGAGGAAATCGGTTGCCGCATTTATTGATGTAATCGAGCATTTCTTGGGTGCACGAACCATCACGAATTGCGTTGAGAATCTCTTTGAAATATTCGTCGTGCTGTCTAAAAATCTCAGTGAGTTCATAACGCTCGAGGCTGTCTTCTCGCCAAACGTGCGCGTCAAAGAACCAACCGCTTTGATAGTTTTCGGCCATATAGGCACGATCTTGCGGGTCACTAGGCGGCACCGGTGCTAACTGATATGGGTCACCGAACATGACCACCTGTGCTCCACCAAAAGGCAGTTTGCGGCGACCTCGGGCAATTCCCATGGCGCGACTCATGGTGTCCATCAGGTCGGCATTCACCATGGATACTTCGTCAATCACCAACATGTCGATGGCTGCCAAAACCTCGCGGGTGCGGCGATTCATATGTCTGGCGATATCCTCGGTGCCTAGAATTCCGAACGGAAAACCAAAGAGCGAGTGGATGGTCACGCCGCCAACGTTCAAAGCTGCAACACCGGTTGGGGCGCAAATCGCAGTTTTCTTTTTGGTGTTTTCAATCAGGTAGGTCAGCAGGGTCGACTTACCGGTTCCGGCACGGCCGGTCACAAAAATATTGTTCTCAGACTCTTCGATGTATTCGAATAGCGCCTGTTGTTCACTCGAGAGAGTTACTTGTTCCATTAATTCTGCTTCTCTCGATCTGTGTTGCCCTGGGCGTTCGCCCGTGATTCTCTAGCCGCCAGTTTGGCCAACATTTGGTTATAGGCCTCAACATCTTGGTTACCCGAACGGTCACTGGCTCGGTCGGTTCGGCGTTGCTCACGGGTGTCTGCCTTGAACCATTGCATCGAAACAATGATGGTCAGCGCTGCTGTCGGTAGCTCGCCGATTCCCCAGGCAATCGCACCACCGGTGTGTTGATCGTCAATCGGCGCTTCACCCCAGGTGCGACCCATAGCGCCATACCAATCGGCAAGCAGCAAGCCGTTTCCATCCATCAAGCTAAGACCAAAGAAAGCGTGAAAGGCCATCGTGCCAATAAGCAACAGAAGTCGAATTGGGTATGAAAGTCGATTTGGACCTGGGTCGATTCCGATGAGCGCCTGAGCAAAAAGATAACCGGTAATCAAGAAGTGAACCACCATCCACTCGTGACCGATGTGCTCGTGAGTGGCCCAGGCAAACAGCGGGGTGTAATAGAAAGTCACCAGCGAGCTGGCAAACAGAACAGCGGCAATCAGCGGGTGCGAGATGAATTTCGCATACTTGGTGTGCACAGCCCAAAGCACCCATTCACGAACTCCGCGTGATTCATCCTTGCGTTTCTCGGTCGCTCGAAGCAGAAGTGTGACCGGTGCACCCGGCACCAAAAGAACAGGAATACCCATGGCCAAAATCATGTGGCCGATCATGTGCATGCTGAATAGATATTCTTGGTAGGCATTCAAAGCGCCGCTGGTCACATAAATGAGGGTGAGCAGACCGGTGATCCAAGAGATGGTTCTGGCAATCGGCCAGTTGTCACCTCGCTTGCGCAGGCGACGAACCCCAGCCAGATAGAACCAGATTGCTCCAACGCAAATCACCAACCAGAGCAGGTCTGGCTTCCACTGCGTGAAAAGAGTTTCAAAAGTTAGCGCGGGTGGCAAAGGTTCGCCGGTCAAAATCTGTGCGGGAGTCACGACAATTTCTTGATCGGTAACCGGAGGCGCAGTTCTAGCTAAGCCGGTGGCCATGCCAATCGCTATTCCCATAATTGCGAATTCAACGGCAACCAGTTTGTAAAGCGCTTTGGCGTTGAAGGCAAAACGAGTCAGCAAGCGACGGCGATAAAGTGCGCCGAGCACACCGAGTAGAGCGAGCGCCGCAACCTTGATGCTTAGCAACAGCCCATATGCCGAGAAAAAATCATCGATTTTTGTAATTCGAATTGCGGCTGAACCAATACCCGAAACTACGACCAGCAGAAAAGACACAAGTGCAAGGCTTGAGTATCGTTTTGCATGATCTGCCGCCTGCTCGACATTTTCACCACGGATAACAAACAGTGCAATTAGCCCACCAACCCAGATGACAACAGCCACCAAATGTAGCCCAATCGAATTGACCGCCATCGAGTGATTTGCTGTGCCAGCCGCGTGACCAATTAGAGCTAGTGGAATAAGTGCACCTAGGCCGAGAGCAGCCATAATCGCTGTTGCGGTCAAACCACGGATAGCCGGAATCAACATGCTCAACCCAAGAGCGATGGCCAAGTTGATTGAAAGCGAGATGCCTAATTCAATCTGGGTGGCGAAAAGCCAAACGCTCTGGCCAAAAGATTCGGAGTTCGAGAATGCGCTGCCAGTAACCGAAAGATAAGTGAACAGCAGATTGAAAACGGCTGAAACAGACCAAAGGGCTGAACCAAAAGTGGCCAGGCTCAGTGCTTTTTCAAGCAGGGGGTTGTCTGCAGAAATTGCGAATGCTGCAAAAACCAAAGTGCCAATCGCGGTGGCCATCGAAAAGTTCATCACGAGCTTTGCGGTTGGTAGCCCCCAGCGCACGATCTCGCCGGGGTCTGCCAGCGCCTGAACGGCTGCGCCACCACCTAGAACTAGGCCAATAGTCAGTGCGAGAATTCCGGTGCCAAGAATTAGACCAGTCGCTGCAGAAATGCGCTTGGTAATGGCTTGGGTTGAGGCTGATTTCACTTATTTAGACTAATCGCGGACTATGCTCGCGGCGCCTTTCGCAATCTAGGAATGAAGCGGCCGGTCTTTGCTTTGTATGAGTCGTATTCAGGGTGCTTAGCCGACAAGAGCATTTCTTCGTAGGCAGCTTTAACTGACAGCACTGATACCAGCGCGAACCAAATCAAAAGGTGGGGAATCAGCCCTCCCCAGATTGCCGCGCCCAAGGTTGCAAGCAACAGGCCTGAATAGATAGGGTGGCGCATTTTTTCATAAAGACCGGTGGTTACCAGAGGGGCATTGGACTTAGGAACCGGATTCACCGAAATTGATTTGCCGAGCGATATCAGGGCGATAACCAACAACACCAAGCCTGCGACCATAATTGCGGCACCCAAGGCAAACAGGGTCTCCGGAAAAACGCCAGCCTCACGGGTTGATGGCATGGTGATCAAAAATCCCAGCAGCACAAACTGCATCAAAACGAATAAATAGCCTTTTACTTTGTCACCCATGAGTTAAGGCTATCGGCAAGATGCTGCATCCATGCCCCTGATTTTGTATCTGGGCAAAAGAAAACGCCCCGACCGAAGTCGAGGCGTTTTCGATGTAACTAAGACTTACTTAACTGCAGCCTTTAGCTTTGAGCCTGCTGAAACCTTTACGGTGTTAGCTGCTGCGATCTGGATGGTTGCACCAGTCTGAGGGTTGCGACCGGTGCGAGCTGCACGGTGGCCCTTCTCAACTGATAGCCAGCCTGGGATGGTAACCTTGCCGCCGCCTGCAACGGTCTTTGCAATGGTCTCGAACAGTGCGTCAACAACGCGGTTAACTGCTGCCTGTGACTCACCGGTGGTTGCAGCAACTGCTGCTACTAGTTCGCTCTTGTTTAGAGACATTGGGTCCTCCTGGACATTTGTACGTTTGACGTTCTGTCGTGATTTACGCTACACGGATTCCAAAACTTGTGATTCTTATGTTTCGGCGTGTCTGAATCGATTTTTACAACGATTTCTCGCGTATTTACTGGCATATCGGCTTATCCGGGTGAAAAAGAAACCCGCTGCTCTCGAAAGAGCAACGGGTTCTTTGTGAAAACTTGTGATTACCAGCTTGACTTGGTAACGCCTGGCAACTCGCCACGGTGTGCCATGTCGCGGAAGCGAACACGTGAAACACCGAACTTAGCAAGCACACCACGTGGGCGACCGTCGATAGCATCGCGGTTACGTAGACGTACCGGTGATGCGTTGCGAGGAAGCTTCTGAAGACCTAGACGGGCCTCTTCACGCTGTGCGTCGGTTGAGTTTGGGTCAACCAAAGCCTTCTTTAGTGCGAGACGCTTTTCTGCGTAACGCTCAACGATTACTTTGCGCTGATCGTTCTTAGCGATCTTGCTCTTCTTAGCCATTCTTAGCGCTCCTCGCGGAATTCAACGTGCTGACGTACAACTGGGTCATACTTCTTCAGAACGATACGGTCTGGGTCGTTGCGACGGTTCTTCTTGGTCACGTAGGTGTAACCAGTTCCAGCTGTCGAACGAAGCTTGATGATTGGACGAATGTCCTTGTCTTTCTTAGCCATTTAGCGGCGCTCCTTAGATCTTCTCGCCGCGGGCAAGGATTGCGGCTACAACAGCCTCAATGCCACGTGCGTCAATAACCTTGATGCCGCGTGCGCTTAGCTGCAATGTGACATTGCGCTTTAGTGAAGGCACGAAGTAGGTCTTCTTCTGGATGTTTGGGTTGAA
>JACCDN010382305.1_pt1 | contig 24529 bp, 21 predicted proteins | sample 7441691 | NCBI WGS metagenome assembly JACCDN01 (sample SAMN15323439, study PRJNA562643) | freshwater metagenome | isolation source: river surface water | place: USA:Blue River Watershed | collected 2017-08-16 | reverse complement strand
CATACGATATATTGGGCTTTGAAGCCACCACGAGTTTGGCAGACATGTTGGACGAAGTGATCCCATGGATTAGAACTGCTATTTTAGAAAATCAGATTTAATAGGATTTCAAGATTTCATTGCAATCTATTCTAACCTGCCACACCTTATTTATCGGAGCTGTAGTTAGGTATGCTTTATTTGCCCCACCGAGGCAATAAGACCTTGCTTTATTGAACTCACTCTTCCACGTCGGACCTTCCGTCCTTAGTGCTGATGGAGCCCATGATCCTATCCATGTGAGGAAAATACAAGTTATTACCAAATAATCTACCCACCGTCGGCGTTTTGCATAATTTTGAATTCCATATAGAACAGAAATCAAGAGACAGTAAGATGAAAATATTGCATAACGTGGCTCTGGATTAAAAGTTAAACCAATCAGAAACCAATGACTTACACCAACAAAAAAGATGGTTACGCAGATTAAGAGCTGGGATTTTGTAAAAGAACAAAACCTACAAATGGAAAACGCGAAAAGTAATAAAATTAAGGTCGAAAATATTCCTCGAACTAATAAGTATTCGGAGTCACCAACTAAATGAGGAAATGGAGATTTGGTTGAGCCTGAAACAGAGCCCCAAAATGGCATAAATGTCGTTCCTACGACTCTGTCTAAGTACAAATAGAGCACCTCGAAGATTGAATTTATGGACTGGCTCTTTCTCTGGCCCGGAGTCACTACAGAGATATAGATAAATTGGACAAGATTCCCAAGGATCCAGGCAGCAACTATTCCTTGGTTTTGCCATCGACTCTTACCCAATCTAGGTCTCCGTGCCCCGAGGAACAATAGGGGAAAAGTTAGAAGCATTAATGGCACAGAGGTTGCAGAGAAGAAAATAACTACACACAAGAATATTGCTTGTAAGTCATTAGTTGGTCTCGCCAGTAAAATTACAACACAGGCTGACATGAAATAGAAATGTAGATTAGCTGCATTCGCGATGGATTCAAAATTTCCAATCGGCATCAGAACTAATCCAGTGGCAGCTAAAAACTTCCACTTTCTATCTTTGAATAGAGACGTTGAAGAGATATACACGGCCGTCCAAAGTATCGCCAATAAAAACGTATTTACGGCGAAGAAGACGAAGGAGGCATGCCCTAAAGGAAAAAGTGAAACGAAAGCACCCGTCCCTCTTAACAGTAAATCTAAATAACCGGCGACAGGCTCGGCAAGTTCTTTAGGGAATGGATTTTCTAAGGATTGTTGAAGTGACATCCCATCTTCCGCATAGATTTTTCTGAATGCGCTTGGAATTTTCAAGACGAACAATAAAGCAATGAGAATCCAAATTAAAAAGAACCCAGACACTTTCTGAGGTTTGGAATCGAATCCAGGAAGACGCATCGAATTCTCTGTTTTCATAGATAGATGATATTGAATTTCTCAGTATTAGTCTCAAGATCTGTGGGATATTTTGGATATGGGCCATCAAACAGAATGACTTTGTGAAGTAATGAGCCTATTTGTGATCTGGAAATCAATTTTTCTAAATAATGCAAGGTCGGTTAAACTGCAGTTTTTTTAACAGAAAAAGTCCAATATGGCTCAATATGTGAAAATTTCAGAGTTGAAATATCAAACTCTGCCAAACGCAACATCTCTGTTATCTCGTCCTTACTAAAACGCTGTTCTAGGGAAGTCCCAAATCGGTCTAGCGCATCATTCGCTAGCATTACAAAGGGCATGTCCGCATAGTGATGTAGGGGAATATTTGAAGTGCTTACCCCAAGCTTATTCATTATTTTTGAAAATCTTGCGAAGGGCCAGTAGACAAGTAACGCAATTGTGGAGGTAACGAGGTACTTGATCTTCTGAGGAAGCACAGAAATTATTTGGCGCACTGCGTTAACACCCTTGAAGATCAATTTGTAGAAAATTGGCTTGTTTTCAAGGTTGTAATACAAATAGCAAAGGAATGTGCCACCTGGCTTAATCCTTTGTGAAACATCCCGAATCGCCAAAGAAGTGTCCGGAATGTGGTGCAAAACTCCTAGTGACATTGCCAAATCCAATGATTCCAAGGGAATTGAGTTTGCCCCAACCGTTTCCTGCAACACCAGAATCTTTGCTTCATTTGAAAACTTATTTCTCAATACCTTGCTGGCACCCTCGCTCGGCTCAAGTGCATAAACCAAAGAAAAGTATGGAATCAACCTTGATGCCCATCGGCCGCTTCCGGCGCCAAAATCAGCCGCTACTGAAACTTGTGGATTGAATTGATTTAGATCTATAGGAGCGCAGTAGGCCGCGAATTGGGCGTTTAGAGCCTCAGTTGTTTCAGTTTCACCATAATCAAAGGTCGCCCACTCGTGCCCAAAGGAATCAATGACTCCTTGGTCCAAGTTTTCATCTCTTTTGCGCGAGGTCACCGTTGCTCCTTCCTCTCGAAACGCACCGATCAATTTATTGGTAGGCGGCAAGTATAATTAGATTTGATTAAACCAATGCCTTCTGTCATAGAATTGCCGACATGGCAAAAGTAGGAGTCACAGGTGGTGCTGGGTTCATCGGCTCGAACTTGACTCGACGATTGATTTCCGAGGGGCACGAAGTCGTGGTTTTTGACGATCTGTCCACAGGGCTTATTTCCAATGTTGATCAGCGCAATTGCACTTTTATCAATGCATCAATAACTGACCCCAATGCAGTGCAAAGAGGGTTAAAGGACTGCCAGACAATCTTTCATCTAGCCGCAAGAGGTTCAGTTCCACGCTCGATCAAGAATCCTGTTGCAACCCATGCCGTTAATGCAACAGGGACATTGAATGTGTTAGAAGTAGCCCGATCAAGTGGTGCGCATGTAATCTTTGCATCTTCTTCATCGGTGTATGGCCGCAATATGCAGCTTCCTAAAGACGAGTCAATGTGGCTAGGGCCCATGACACCTTATGCAGCAAGCAAACTTGCAGCTGAAGGATACGTGCAGGCATATGCATCGGCATATAAAGTTCCCACAACCCTTTTACGATTTTTTAACGTTTTTGGACCGCGCCAACGCCCAGACCATGAATATGCTGCCGTTCTTCCTAAATGGATCTGGCTTGCTATGCAAGGTAAAGCCATCGATGTCTACGGTGACGGCAGTGCTTCTCGTGACTTCACATATGTTGACACCGTCTTGGATATCGCCATTACGGCTATGAACGAAAAAGTTTTAACCGAAGGCGCCATGAACTTGGCTTACGGAAATCGAATCTTCCTTAGCGACACAATTGAATTCTTGAGAAAGCATTTTCCAGATTTAAAGGTTAATTATGTGGCGGAGCGACTAGGCGATGTTAAAGAATCTCAAAATGCACCAGAACTATTGAAAATTCTTTTTCCTAAGGTGCAACCAAAAGAATTTGAAACAGCATTAGCCGAGACAATTCAGTGGCTCCAAGAGTTTGGACAAAGTGTTGCCAACGGACCTGTGACTACGGATTAGTAACTGACTTTATGTGTGGAATTTCAGGCGGAATCGGAGCTAGTGCGCCAAGCAAGCAACTCCTTGATGCCCAACTAAAGTCGATCGAACACCGAGGGCCAGATGACGCAGGGACCTATCTAAACCAAGAAATCAGTTTAGGAATGTGCCGATTGGCCATTGTTGAAATCGCTGCCGGTAAACAGCCAGCTTCTGATGCTTCCAAAAGAATCCATATGGTCTGGAACGGTGAAATCTATAATTATCGTGAACTTCGCTCTGAGCTAGAGCAACGAGGCATACATTTCCGTGATTCAAGTGAATCTGAAGTTGTCATTAATCTGTATCTTGAGTTTGGTTTGGACTTCATCAACAAACTCAACGGAATGTTTGCAATAGCAATTCATGATTCACGCGATAAGTCACTTCATTTAATCCGTGATCGAATGGGTAAGAAACCATTATGGATTTCGCAATTAAATGACGGGACTCTGTTCTTTGCATCCGAAGTGCGCGCCTTAATGTTGGCACGTCCAGATCGCACATTGCGCAATGACATGGTGGCTGAGGTCATGCAATACGGCTACATCAACGCCCCACATTCAGCATTCAATGAGATAACTCAAGTGCCACCAGCATCAGTTCTTACCTGGCAGGATGGAAAGTCAAGTACTAAAAAGTATTGGGAGCCAGATTTCGATACTAAAGTTCAAATCTCGTATGAAGAAGCTCTTGAAGTTACTAAAAAGTTGATAGAAGAAGCTGTATCACGACGATTAATATCTGAACGCCCCCTTGGATCTTTTTTGAGTGGAGGCTATGACTCAACTGTAGTTACCGCCTATATGGCAAAGTTAATGAGCAAAAAAGTGCAAACGTATTCAATTGGTTTCCATAGCCCGCAATTCAACGAAGCGCATCATGCAAAACAAGTTGCAAATTACCTCGGAACTAATCACCACGAGGAGATTCTTAGCCCAGATCCGACCTTAGTGGTTGAAAAAATCTCACATGTTCTTGATCAACCATTCGCAGATTCTTCTATTGTGCCAACATATTTGCTGGCTAAATTCGCTCGAGAGAATCTCATTGTTGCTCTGGGCGGAGATGGCGGCGATGAAGTGTTTGGCGGCTATGACCGTTACTTAGCAGCGCCTGCCTTGCAAAGACTCAACCCATTGTTGGGAATAGCTCGCTCTGGATTGAAATTCGCTGGCCAACAATCCTTTGGTAATACTCGCAAAATTAATCGCGTTGGTTCACAACTTTCGCCGAAGGTATCTCTGGCAGCAAGATACAGTTCAATTCTATCGTTAGCTCAGCCGGTTGAATTAACCACATTGCTTAATCAAAACTTCCAAACCGAAGCCCCAGAAATCACAAAGCTAAATCAGTTTGAAGCGGGAAAACTTTCTTCATTTGATCGGATGATTCGATCTGACCTTGATTCATATTTGCCAGGTGATTTACTTGTAAAAGTTGATATTGCAACAATGGCAAATAGTCTGGAACTTCGCTCACCGTTGCTGGATGTAAGTGTTGTCGAGTGGGGAGTCTCGCTGCAACGCAAATTCAAGATAAAGGGATTTGAAACCAAGCACATTCTCAAAGATGTTGCTCGATCCTTAGTTCCATCTGAACTGATTGACAGACCAAAAATGGGATTTGGAATTCCGAGAGCTGAATGGCTTCGAAGTGGGATGAAAGAGTTAGTAACGGATACGTTGACCGACACCACAACTACTCAACGAGGCTGGTTTAATGCCATCGAAGTAAAAAAGGTGATAGATACTCATATGGCTGGGGAAGATAAAGACAACTTGATTTGGCCGATGCTAATGTTAGAACTATGGGCTAGGACTTGGCTCGATTAGCTAGCAGTTTTTTATAGAGCTGTTCGTGATCGCGGACTAATCGATCTACTCCAAAATTTGATAACGTGAATTCTTGCGCAGTGGCTCCCATTTGCGCGCGCAACTCATCATTTTTTGCTAGTTTTTCTAGAGCATCAGCAATTTCTTGCACATCTAGACTGGTTATCATCCCAGTTACACCATCCAAAACCACCTCTGGAATAGATCCAACTCTTGTCGACACTACAGGTAACCCTGCCATTCCTGCTTGAACCAAACTTAATGGAGTTCCTTCGTTGTCACTAGTAAGAATAACTATGTCAGCAGATGACAAAACCTTTTCTATATTGCTTTGCCAACCTAAGACTCTTATTGGCAAATCTTCGGTTGAAATTCTTGCATTGCAATTTTCCAATAACTCACCGTCGCCAGCTATGAAAAATTGAATATCCAATCCACGATTTTGAATCTCAGTTACAACATCTAAGAATCTATCAGGACGTTTGATTTTGGTTACACGACCAATAAATGCACATACAAGTTTGTGTGAAGACAATCCATAGGAATCTCGTGAGGCCAATCTGTTTGGTAATTCGCCAATTTGTAAACCTGGTGGCATCAAAGAGAACTTCTTTGGTGTGCCCACTCCTGCCGCCAATAAATCTTGCCTGACCTTTTCACCAACTGCCAGTAGTTGGTCAGAAAACATAGCTAAAATCCTTTCGACCAATACAATCAGAAATCTTTTGAATGAGCCAAAGTAACCATTGAGTAAATGTCCGTGAAATGTATGTACACGGATTGAAGGGTGAAAAGAAAGTATCGAAGCGATACGCCCCAGGAAGCCAGCTTTTGCGGTGTGGGTATGAATGATATGAGGCCTGAAGCTTCTAATTTCTTGGACTAATGAGAAAAAAGCTTTTATGTCTCCACTAAAACTGACCCTTCGGCCAAATCCCTCGATGCGTAAAGCGGTTACATCTATCGCAACAGTGTCTAAGTAGTCAGCCTCATTATCAGCACAAAAACCTGTATACAGTCGATGATCGAATTCGGTAGCGTGTAAACCTCGCATTAATCCGGAGACCTGTACGGCTGGACCACCCACATTCATGCGGGCAATAATTCGCATCACTCGAATCGGGCTAGCATCCTCGGTCTTCACACCCCTATCTTCCCCTAAATTCCCACTGGACGGGCGTAAAGTCTGATCCATTAGTTGGCGCCCAATTTGGCGTGAGGCGTTAGGATTTCACCCATGACTGCCCATCAATCTAAAGTTCTGGGAATAATCGGCCAAGGTTATGTTGGTCTTCCTTTGGCAATGGCTGCGGTTGATGCAGGCTGGATCGTAATCGGGGTTGATAATTTCGCAGCCAAAGTTGATCAAATCAACAGGGGTACAAGTCCTATTGAAGATATCTCTGACGAGCAGTTGCAATCCGCAATAGCTAAAGGCGCATATAAGGCGACAACTGATTTCAGTACTGTTTCGGCAGCTTCGGTGATAACGCTATGTGTGCCTACTCCACTAAACGATAAGCGGGAACCAGACCTTTCACTATTGAGGAGTGCCGCAAGAGGAATTGCACCATACGTTTCTGAAAAAACTCTGGTTGTGAGTGAATCCACCTCTTATCCGGGAACTTTGCGCGATGTCATCATCCCGATTGTTAAAGAATTTAAACCCGTCGGAACTGAGAATGTTTTTTTTGCGTGCGCTCCAGAGAGAGTTAATCCTGGGGATGCTATTTGGAACCAAAAGAATACTCCGCGACTTGTTGGCGGAATAGATCAAGAATCTCAAATCAGAGCACTCGCTTTTTATAACTCTATTTGCGATGCTGTTGTAACGGTTTCTAACCCCGAAGTCGCAGAGGCTGCCAAACTATTAGAAAACACTTTTCGCCTAGTAAATATTGCACTGATCAATGAATTCACACAGATATGTTCGACTAATGGCATCAATGTTCACGAAGTGATTAGTGCAGCCGTTTCAAAGCCTTATGGCTTTATGCCATTCACACCAGGAGTTGGCGTCGGTGGACACTGTATTCCAGTCGATCCTTTGTATCTGACTTGGTGGGCACGACAGAACGGAAGTGAAGCCACTTTTGTAGAGTCTGCTGACCGAATTAATCATGAAATGCCAAAGTACGTTGCTGAACGCGCACTGAGTATGGTCGACGGAAATATTGTAAATCCTAGAGTTTTAATCCTAGGAGTTGCTTATAAACCTGGAGTTGGTGATGTCCGTGAAACTCCCGTAACTGAACTTCGTAGTTACCTAGAAGATCGAGGTGCCAATGTTGCTTGGCACGACCCAATGGTCCCCACTTGGGAAGGAACAAATTCAGTTGATTTAGATTGGAATTGCGATGTTGCAATCTTAGCCACAAATCAACCTGGCATGGATTTATCCCGATTGATTACAAACGGCGTTCAGATTCTTGATTGTACAAATTCAATTCCACGACAGCCTGGCGTTAGTTCAATTTAAAGCGTTTTCTTCATTTCACTTGAGATATCGGCAATCATAGTTGATAAGTCTCGTTTCGGCTCCCAGCCGACAAGATTTCTGATCAAATCAATATTTGGAACTCGACGTTCCATATCTTCAAAACCTTCACCATATGCTTCGGCATATGGAACATAGGTAATTTCACTCCGAGACCCTGTTTCACTAATTATTCTTTTCGCAAGGTCATTAATTGAAATTTCAAAATTATTTCCGATATTTATGACTTTACCAATCGTATTTTTGGCAAAGGCGATTGCAATAACCGCATCAACAACATCATAGACATGCGCAAAGCAACGGGTTTGGTTTCCATTTCCATAAATCGTAATTGGCTCGTTATTCAATGCAGCCTTTATAAAGCGAGGGACAACCATTCCATAGGCTCCCAGCTGGCGCGGTCCAACCGTATTAAAGAATCTTACGATTCTTGTCTCTAATTGCTTTTCAATAAAGTACGCATAGGCCAATGACTCATCGATGGCTTTAGCCTCACTATAGGACCATCGCAAAGTGACTGGACTTCCAAGAATTCGATCATCGCTTTCTTTCAAAGAGTTCGATACGTTTTTTCCATAAACTTCACTACTGCTTGTTAAAAAGACTGGTGTGTTTGTTGTGTATGCGGCTTCAAGTACATTCTCAGTGCCGCGAATGTTTGTCAACAAGCTGTTTAAAGGGAACTTTACGATGTTGAACACACCCACTGCAGCCGCAAGATGGAAAACGTAGTCTGCGTTATTTACCAGGGGATTTATAGTATTTATATCCAGAATTGAACCCTCGACTAACGTGAAATTTGGAGAGCCTGTCAGTCTGGTGAGGTTCGAAGCAGTACCTGTAGAAAAATTGTCTATAGCAGTAACCATATGACCATCGCCAATCAGGCGTTCGCTCAAATGAGACCCGATAAATCCAGCCCCACCTGTTATCAAAATTCGCATGCCATAACCTTAATCCATTCTCCCGCTACTTGCCTTCAACTTCAAGGTAAAGTTTGAGTTTCGCTCTTATTCAAGATTCGATTGGTGCATAACTATAAACCCATAAGTTTTGCTTGACGGTCAAAATCAGCAACAGCATTACGCACCTCATTGAAAGTGCCTTTGGCAAGAATCTTTCCATTGGATATGTAGACAACCAGATCTGCATTTCTAACTGTTGAAAGTCGGTGCGCAATCATGACAACAGTAGTCGAACCTCGCAAAGCATAAATTGCTTCAGAAATATTTGCCTCGGTTTCTCCGTCTAGTGCGCTAGTTGCTTCATCCAGTACTAGCAAGTGTGGGCGAGTGAACATCGCTCTAGCGATGCCAATTCGTTGACGCTGCCCACCACTAACATTGGCTCCACGTTCACCAACTTGGGTTTCAAGCCCTTCAGGTAAATCGTCAACGAAATCTTCCAGGTGCGCGATTCGTAGGGCACTCAACACCAATTCATCTGTGGCGACTTCCAGTGGATAACCAAGAGCAATATTTTCTCGGATGGAGCCCGCTGCAATAAGAACATCTTGTGGAACATAAGACACAGCACCAGGCCATTTCGCCACAGCCTGCTGTGGCGAAATTCCTGATATAGAAATGCTTCCCTCATCTGGAATTAAGACGCCTAATAAGATATCAATTAGTGTTGTCTTACCCGCGCCCGACGGGCCTACGATTGCAACTGAAGAACCAGCAGCAATATCCAATGAGACTTTATCTAATGCGGGGTGGTTCTTTTCTGGGTACGTAAATGAAGCCGAGCTTAAATGTATTTCGGATACGAAACCTTCATGGATTGTGTCGACTGAATCTGTGACATTTTCTATCAGTGGAGAATTACCGAGTGACTCAATTAAATCCAAAGTTGGACTAGCCATTCCCAAACAACTTCGGATTTGTATAGACCCCTGTTGTAAGCGGAGCACCGCTGGCGCAATTCGCGTTCCTGCTGCTAAGAAAATAGCTAAAGTCGCTACTGCTTGAGCGGCATCTTTCATAACAAATTGAGCGCATCCAATCAGGAGTGCGCCGAGCACAACAGAAGTTTCAATAACATATTTACTTATAAAGGGCATAAAATTGATCTCGGCTAGCGTATTAGCTAAATTAAAGCGAATTTGCTTGACTTCTCGCGCATAGAAATCACGTCGATTTCGAACAACAGACTCACGGTATGAACTGAAAACTTCTACAATTTTCTCGTTACTTTTGACATTAAGATGTGAACTGATTCTTCCCAAAGCATCGGCTCTAACATGCATTAACCGATAAAGAATTAAACCGATCAAGATAAATAATATCGAAGTCCCCACGGCGGTGATCGGATCTACAACAAATAGTCCAATTCCTAAAATAAGCAAAAGTGAAACATCCGAAATCAGAACTACCGTTGTTGCCAAAACCTGTAAAGTGATCAGCTCAACTCCACGAGTAACGGAAAAGAGAATTTCCTGAGTCGTTTTCGTCTGAATGGTTAATAGTGATTGCGATAATAACCGTGAGATTAGATCTGACGAGATTTTTGCTCCGTGACGACTAAAAAAGAAGAGAATTCGACGCGTAAAGAAAATAGAGAGAAGAGTTCTACCAATCAATAAGACAAAAGCAATAATTCCTAAGAGTAAAGCTTGTGCTTGAAACTCAAGATTCGAAATGCGCAAGAGCTGGAGAACTGAATTCATACGTGAATCTGGATCAGAAGATTGGACGCCCGTTACAGATAGAGCACCTAAAACACCGACGACCAACACACCCAATAGATCCAAGGCCCCCATGAAGGCCTGTAATATAGAAACTGCAACAATCTTTCTTTTCTCATCTAGCGATAAAATGCTCACGGAACGACCAATAGTGCTGGATCGCCAGCGATTTTGAAGATATTTCACTTATCAGCCACCTGACCTTGCTAAGTCAATAATAATCCCTATATTACTCAATTTATCTTCATCCTAGGTAATTTTAGCCAAGTTACCGTCGGCAATAAATTGAGAATGCAAACCAAAATCAAATCACTTTTAACGAATGGGCCATCCACATCAAGATAAAGCTAAGGATGCAAACAAGATGAAGGGCGCAACATCGAATATTGAAAATTCGTTAAGTTTGACTCGAATTTATCCCGAAATTTCCTTCCGAGACGAGAATCCTTTATGCACATAAATACTCTAGCGATAAGTCCTTTCAAATACAGCGTAATCACGCTTCTCAAGGAAATTTATAGCAACACCCTTGTTCTCAGACGTTAACTCTAACTCCTCAACGAATATCATCCTAGAAAGAGTTCTGCTTCAGTCATTGGATTTTAAAGTATCTAAATCTACTGCTTTGACATCAATACTTAGCAAAGTTGGCGACAGCGGATTCATGCATAGAGCAGACATAGTTATTGGTGAGTCTAAAAACAAGCGTCCATTCAGATAGAGAATTAGCAGCGAGGAGATCTATGTGAAGTTTAAGGTAAACAACTTGACAGAGGGTTAAGAAGGACTGATGAAACACTAGCAGTTGCCCCCTAAAAACTTCTGGAAGAAAGCACCGTTTAGATCAAGGCGTGCTTCAAGATCCTGGGAAAACATGCAATAGAATCGGGGCAACAGCCGGGAGGTAGATGAATGCTATTTAATACCTTGTCTTTTGGGATTTTTTTTGTTGTGGTGCTTATCTTCTATTGGCTAATTCCCATGAAAATGAAAACCCTCTGCCTACTAATATCATCTTACGCGTTCTATGCATTCTGGGACTGGCGCTTTCTAGCACTAATCCTTTTGATTTCATTTACAAATTTTCACATAGTTCGATTATTGGATAGCAAAGCAGGAAAAGCCAGAAAACGATTGTTAATGTTCGTTGTTTTATTGAATTTAATCACACTAGCAGTTTTTAAGTATTTAGATTTTTTTGTAGGCTCACTCAAAAATCTCTTAGGCAAAATTGGATTTGAACCTACTTTTTCGACTTTGAATCTAATCCTGCCCCTCGGAATATCCTTCATAACATTCAAAGCTATTTCTTATGCGGTTGATGTGTATAAAAGAGAATTGGAGCCTACTCAATCAATAGTGGAATTCGGGATATTTCTTTCCTATTTCCCGTACATGATTGCTGGACCGATAATGTCTGCAAAAATCATGCTACCCCAGTTTAAAAAATTACCCAATAGCATATCGCCAAGTTCGGTTAAATCAGCCTTACTGCTTATCACACTAGGATTTTTTAAGAAGACTGTAATTGGAGATTACTCTGCACCACTCGTGAATAGAATTTTCGATGACAATAGTTACTTTGATTGGAAAACTCTCCTTATAGGAGTATTTGCTTTTTCTCTACAGATTTATGGAGATTTTTCGGGCTACAGTGATATGGGACGTGGAATTTCAAGGCTAATGGGAATTGAATTAGCTCGTAATTTTGAAGAGCCGTACCTTTCAAGAAATATCACTGAATTTTGGCGTCGATGGCACATTTCCTTATCCTCTTGGTTTCGAAAGTATCTGTATATACCGCTGGGAGGGAACAGGGTTTCAGTCCAGAGGAGTTTGTTGAATTTACTGATCGTGATGACGATTGCTGGATTTTGGCATGGCGCAGCAATCACATTCTTAATTTGGGGGGCGGTTCACGGAACACTCTTGATCGTCCATAAATTAATGCTAATTCAAAATTCTCGTTGGAGAATTGTTAAGGGCATTCATTTGCTCTCAACGGTTAAAATTGGAGTTACATTTTGCACGGTATCAATTGCATGGGTTTTCTTTCGAAGTGAATCTATTGACACTTCTATTCAGATTATATCCAGAATAGTCTCCAAGGATACTGGTACTTTTGACCGAATGGATTTTCTACAACTTCTGATTTTGTTGGCAATTTCTTTTGGTACGGATTTAGTTGTGAGGCAATATCGATCAGCCAAACAAGTTCTAGGTACCTATACAAGCGGCCTTGTAATTGGCATGTTACTGGCGATAGCGCTAAGTTTTCGCAGTAGTGAAATTGTCCCATTTGTTTACTTCCAGTTCTGAGGATTTATGAAAACCCTAAAATTCATATCTGGAGTTGTTTCCGGAGTTTTGTTACTTGAAGTCGTAATTCGTTTGATTAGTCCAGTAATCGGACCACCACAAACTTCCTGGCAAATTCAACAACAAGCAAAGATTATCAAGATTCGTGAGAGACCAGCTGATCTCGGGCCAATTGATTTAGTAATTATGGGGGATTCAACTGGAAAAGATGGCGTAGATCCCGCAATACTCGATGCAAATATCGGAGAAAGTTTCCATAGTTTTAATGCCTCACTCAATAGTTCAACTACCTACACAATCATGAAGCAGTTTCGGGAAATTCTCCTTCATGCGAGACCTAAATATTTGTTAATAATTATAGGTCCAGGAACATCCCGCAGCTCAGATGTCGACAAATCCGTACAAACCTATGACGATGCCACGAGAGTTGCATCACTTTCCGGGATAAAAGGAGTCTTAAATCGTAATTTATATCTCTATAGGTATCGAAATAATATCCGCGATCCATTCATTGTGAATACTTTGTTTCGATCTATTCGTTATCAGAGCCTAAGAGAGGGCGTCGTTTACAGGAATGTTGACACTATGAAACAGAATGGTGATTCAATTTTCCCAAGAACTCTTACTACCAATGCGTCGGGGAAATGGGAGGGACCTTTGAAAGAGCCTTTGCTACAGATTTCTGAGTATCCCAAGGCAACCATGCAGCACTTACTTGCGATTCAAAATGATTGTCATAAGAAGGGCGTTGAAATGATTTTATCTACAGTTCCTACTAGTAGCTATAATCCAATCTACAGGGGCCTTGCTAGTGGTATGGCCAAAGAATTAAACGTCTATCTGATTCAAGGCAACGACGCCACTCGCGATTTGTCTGACTTTAGCGATGGCGTACATCTAAATGCATTAGGGGCAGAAAAGTACAGTAAATTTCTTGGTAAACAAATCTCAACCCGAATATGGAGTTCTGCGAACCAATAAACCCAGTCAACATTTCTAGTAAAAGAGTCTAGAATTACCCAATACGATCCTGATTCTAGTTATCATTACCGTTGTGCAAAGCGTCGACATATGGGAAGTATTGTCAAAGTGGAGACCCTTTCAAAGGGTAACTAAATGCATTTTGAATCTCTTGAAGATAGGTCGGTTTAATAAGAAATTTTATCTTCCTTATAAAATTCGTGTAGCTGTCGCAGAATCTGCTGCACAGAATCCTTTGTACCCAAACGGACTTAATAAGCCTAATTCGATAAGTGTCATGATTCCATGTATCGAGAAGGATCTTCCTTTACTTATGACCTGTATTGAAGGAATAAAAAGAAATGTAATTAATCCCATAGACAAGATTTCAATAATTACAAACTGTCCGGACCTGATCAAATTGCAAGTTGATACTGAAATAGAAGTGATTACAGAAGTTAATTTCTTGCCAGAATCTATTCAGGAGCATATCCAGAGAAACATTCCTCCGGCTGTTCAAGGATGGGTGTCAAAGCAACTATTGGTTATGTATTTTATATACATGTCCAAGCAGGAAGGTGTATTAACCGTCGATGCAGACACAATCCTATTGAATCCTAGAATTTTTCTGTGTGATCGTAAGCAAATTCTGTGTCCTGTCGTTGAGTATGCCCTACATGATGCAATTACTGCACGAAAAACTTGGAAATCTGCAGGAGTTTCATTTGGAATTTCTTTTAAAGCACATCACATGCTTATGAAACCGGAAGTCGTTCGAGAAATGTTTGATGAGTTAGGTGGGTTCGAACAAGGAAGCCTAGATTGGTTGAATTCTACTTTGGAAGAGAAATGGATGCCGTTTTCGGAGTTTCATTCTTATGGAACATGGATCTTGAATCGGTATCCAAGTGAAGTAGCCTTTGCAAAATGGGGCAACATTAGAGTCTCAAGGAAAAAAGAAGAAAAGGTGTTAAAGCTCGAGAGTCCATTTGAAAGATATACATATTTGAAGGAGAAACATTCAAAACATAACTCTGTGAGTTTTCATCATTATCTATCGGAGGATTTCGAAGAATCGGGGGCGCTATAAATGTCAAATTGCTTTTTTTGCAACTCCAACCAATTGAGACCATCTCATAGCCAACGATCAGTGTTGTTTCAAGGGGGGATCTATCAATTCAAAAAATGCAGTAAATGTCGTGGATTCTCGTTGTTCCCAAAGTTGACAGCGTCACAACTTTCTTCACTTTATTCTTCAGATTATTTGGGAGGGACACAATTTGAGACATTACACATAGAAACGTCTGAAACATCGAAGTTTTCTTTTTTGGAGAATTATTTAAAGACTATTAAAGATACAAAGGGAAAGAATTTTTTAGACTATGGCTGCGGTGCAAACCCTATTTCGTTTAAGTACGCAAGTGAAGTTGGATTATCCCCTTTGGGAATGGAGTTAACTCAAGAAGTCAGAGAGATAGCTCATGCGCAAACCCGTACTTTAATCATGTCGAAAGATGAAATCATTTCCGGAAATAACAGATTTGATTTCATATTTCTTGGCGATGTGTTAGAGCATCTAATTGATCCCATAACTGAATTAGAAACACTAAACAGGGTTTTGACCAAAAATGGTTTACTCATTGCACAGGGTCCTTTGCAAGGATCTCCGACGGTTACTCATCTATTGGTTAGGTTGTTTGCGTTGCTAACCTATCGTAGATTGACTTCATATCCTCCCTATCATGTATCACTCGCAACTACTCGATCCATGAAGAAGCTATTGGATAATTCAGGGTTCAAGTTGGAGCTGATAGTTGTGTTTGAGGTAGAATGGCCTGCACCCACTTTCAAAGAATTGAAAAAGAGTTTTTCTGTCCGTAGTTTAATGTTGTTTTTGGCAAAACAAATTGACAAGCAATTTGCAAGTTTCTTGAAATCATACGGGTCTAGATATTTCCTCGTGTGTTCTAAATCCGAAAATAGAGTAATTGCGGAATAATGAGTGAGATTAGATTGATCCACATTGTTGAATCATCTGAAAAACATGCCTGGTTTGAACATTTATTTTCCTACCTTGATTCTAAAGGTTTTACTCAAGCACTCGTAACTTTAGAACCTAAAAAAGAAACTATCGGTTCAAAAACCTACGAAAATGTAGCCTCACGGTCATCGAATAGCAAAAAAGTCATAAGCAGTTCACTGCAAGTAATCTCACATATTCTTAGTCTGCGTAGTAAGACACAGATTAATTTCCTTGTTCTTCATGGGCATAAAGCTTCTATCTTGGGTACATTTGCAGCGCGATTAGCAAGATTGAATTTCGGAATAGTCCACCATGTTCAACCACATTATTTTGAATTACTGAAACGCCAGGCACCTCTTCGCGGCTTACTTCATCTTTTCTTTTATCGTTGTTACTCAAGAGAAGCAAAAATAAACCAAGCACTTTCAAGCGAAGTTTATCAATATCTGATCAAATTAGGATGTAGTCCCAAGAGTATCGTTAGGATCGGTCATGGCGTGGACTTCAAAAAGTTTCAGCGAAAATTGGATGATGCAAAAATTGAAGTTCAAGTCGACCATAAGTATCCAAGGATACTCATGGTCGGTCGATTGGCTTGGGAAAAAAACTATCCACTTGCAATAGCAGCATTTGCAGAAATCTGTAAGTTACATCCTGAAGCGGAACTAGTTATCGCAGGAAATGGACCAGCAGAAAACGAAATAAGATTGTTAATAGAGAATTTGCATTTGGTGAATCGTGTCAATCTCCTAGGCAAGTCCGAGAATGTTCCGGCGTTGATGATGAACTCAGATCTACTATTACACTTGGCGCTAACTGAGTCTTATGGTCAGGTATTCATAGAAGCTTGCCTAACTGGTCTACCAATATTTACTTTCCCAACGGGGATTGCGATTGATCTTGCTGCGAAATCGGACCCCTTGGTGCATCTTCTGAATAATCAAGACCCAAGAGAAATAGCGAACGCAGTAAGTAATTTTCTCTTAACCCTTCCTAAGAGAGAGCCGCTGAACTTTACCAAGAGCGCGGCTCATTACAGCGAACATGATGAAGATAAAGTCTTTGAAAGTATGTCAAATTACTTCAAGAATTTGATTCCCAAATTAGGCATGAACAACAACAAATGAAGCTAGACTTTTAGGGTGTTGCCAGGTGTCTCAATAGTAATCCCGAACTATAACGGGGGAAAATTTCTTCATGATGCGATTACGAGTGTGCTAAAACAAGATTATGAAAATAAAGAAATTATAGTTGTTGATGATGGTTCGACAGATAATTCTGTAGAAAAATTGAAAGGATTTGGTTCGAAAATTGTCCTAATTCAGTCAAAAAACAATGGTGCTTCGACTGCTAGAAATATTGGTATTTCCGCTGCAAAATTTGAGCTTATTGCTTTTCTTGATAGTGACGATATTTGGACAACTAACAAACTTAGTGCTCAAATAGATTGCATGCAATTACACGACTTAGATTTAGTGTATTGCAATGGTCAAGAATTCGGCGAGAGTCATGGACTTAACATGCTTCACGAAGCAAAATTTGAAGGCGATTGTTACAAGTATTTCAAAAGGTTTCCGGGTAAGGCGATTATAGACATGGGGCCCAGTACGGCGATCATAAAAAAGTCACTACTAGATAAATCAGGAGTTTTTGATCCAAGCTTCACGGGACCTGCTGAAGATTGGGATTTCTTTCGTCGATATTGCAAGTTAGCCAAAGTCGGGTTCTGCAATCAAGTTCTTGTCTACAGAAGAATTCATTCCAGTAATGTAAGTAAACGATCTTTGATTGAGTACTACTTAGGGAATAAAAGGGCCATTAAAAAAATGATTACAGAAGATCCTTCGATTCATTTCTTCGAGCGAGTCAAAATCTGGTCTAAATTTAAGTACATCTCGTTAAAGTCTTTCCTGAAAGCATTAATTTCTCCTTAACTATAAGATCCTTCAGACGATTACGAAATCTGTGAATAGAGATCCAGGTATCTACTAGCTCCGATATCCATGCTGAAATACTTTTCAGCCAAGGCTCTACATCTAAATGGTGTCTCAGGATCCAAAAGCAAATTCACTAATCTATTGGCGCTTTCTTGTAAGGTTTCTATTTGCTCATCCAGAATGACTCCAGCATTAAATTCCCTAATGAATTCATCCATATCGCCAAGGCCTCTATTCACCACAATAGGTCTGCCGCAAGCTAAAAATTCTCCTATTTTTGTAGGCATTGCAGCCGTTAGAGAGGGACCAGCATCAGATTTACAGACTGACACACCAAAGCTGTAGTGAGGTATTAGCTGAGACATTCCAACTTGCGAGCTAGGAAATACTAGAGTCTCACCGACTTCAATTTGAGATTTATTTGATTCAAGTGGTCTAGCCCAATGGGTTTCGACGGGAACAATCCGCCGCAACTCATTCATAAATTTAGCGCTCAAGATTAAGTCATAATATTCATTATATGTTCCTGAAAAGAGAGCACGAATTTTTGAAGGTACCTTAGGATTTAGTTTGAATCGATCTAAGTCTACGGCAGTTGGGACAACAGTCCGAAGATTTGGCAACCGAGTATTTCTCTCTTGCAAGATCGGAACGACTGCCTGGGTCAATGTAGACATTGCAATACTTTTTGACGCAGAGATTTTTTCCAGCTGTCTGTATGCTTTATAAAGAAGTTTATTTGCAGTATTATTCTGGATCATAATTTTTTGATCTGCCCACAAACTGCGAACATCCCAAAGGACAGGCGCTTGATGGGAATACACGGCAGAAACTGCAGGGATGTCGCTTCGGGCGTGTATCAGTTTTGTTTTCGGTATTTCATTCTTCAAATCATTAAGTCTTTTTATTCCTCCGATTGTTCCGGAAGGCCCAAAACTACGGGAATTCCAATCAACATTTATCGATTGAAAAAAATCCACAAGATCGTTACTGGGAGTGATTTTTTCATAACTAATTAGATTTATTCTTAATCCTGCATTTGCTAATCGCACAACTAAGGGGATGATCTGACTGCTCCCGACACCTTCTGAAAGAGAGTCAATTGTTACGTATGTGAGATCAAAAACTTCCGTTCTTTTCATGTTTTATTCCAAAACCGATTCAAATGCTGAGTCCCACTTTTTGAGCAGTACATTTTGGTTGTGATTTTCATTTACGTAGTTTTGTCCAGCATCCACTTGGTTCTTTGCAAAAATTGGATCATTAAGGAACCTGTTGAAGTTTAGAACCCATTCTTCCGTATTACTGCAAACGGCAACTACACCCGCTTGTTCTGCTACTCGAATGTATGCGGGGCTAGGAGAAGTTAAACAAGGGAGCCCAAGGCGCCACATAATGAGCAACCTATTCTCTGGCTTTAGTCTTTGCATCGGAACATTCAAGTCAATCGGAATCATAGCAATCGAGCTATTCCTTGCCCGATTAACTAAGTTCTCAGAAGTCCAGGATGTAACAGTGATTTGACCCAAAAACTGATTTAGACTTCTATCAATTAAAGTTGATGTCTTTCTCTCCAAGTACTTGTTTAGGATGAGGAAGTATCTTTCATCCGTGACAAAGTGAAGTTTTACTTTTGCTTCCTTTGAAATCTCCTTTAATGCAGGTGCTACTAATTTGATTCCCTCAATGGTTGCAGGTTGTCCCTCCCAGAGAACCCGGTGGCTATCGGACGTCCTGAATTTAGAATCCGTATTTGACAGAAACGGAATTTCATCATGTGAATCTAAAATTACATGAGTGTTCTTATTTAAATCTCCAATTACACTTTGCTGCTCAATGGAAGAACAGATTACAGCATTTGAGTTTACGCAGAAATCGCGAATATGGTGGCTAAATGGTTTAATCGCACCACTAATTTGGCCAGAAACTCCTTTTGCAATACCCCTCAGGAGGTCATTAAAGGAGTCAAGTGGCGAAAGATAGGCATCAACTAGATCAAAAATGATTGGGACTTTTGTTTTAGAAAAGTGTGCAGAGTTAAAGTCGGATTTTTCGCTAGCTAGTATCACATCAACGTTTGAACTCAAGTCTGTTACTAAAGTGTGGCCTCTTGATTTAGCCCAAAAAACTATCCGGCGACGATCACCTGGAGAGCTAAGGTCTGGCGAAAGCGGTGAGTACCCAATTCGGAGATTTCTCACGATGAAATTATCCATTTCAAGCCACTACGCAGAGTATCTCTGGGGCTCCATCCGGAAGTAAATAATGGTGAGTTGGGATCGGCAACAAGTAATTCACTCAGGCCGGAACCATGTTTGGTCAATCCGTCTGACTTATTTTTTATTTGCAAAAGATTTTCTATCTCTCTCAATACTTCCAAATTTGTGAAACCAACCGAAGTACCAACATCTATTTCAGTGGAGAGATCATTATGGATGATCCATGAGACAGCCGACGCTACATCTCTTGTTGTAATCCAATCATGAATCGAAGTTATATCGGTAAGAGCAACCTCTTCTTGGCCCTTAAGTGAGTTGATAATGTGAGGAATTAAGCGGTTTCTATCCTGATTTGGGCCGTATGGATAGAAAATACGCGCCCAAGTGAACCGAACTGAGCTATTTTGAAGTATTTCTTTAGTTGATTTAAAAGCAGCATATTTTTGTTGAGAATATAAAGAATGATTGTTGGAGATTTTAGTGGCCACGTCAATTAGGTTTGTGAATGACCCGTATTCAGCACATGTACCAAGAACAATAAAGTGGTCAATTGTAGACTTTGCAATAACACTGGCTAAGTTGGTCGTGAATTCTGCGTATTGAATATTCATGGGATCATTTTTATAAACCCCAGCCTTTGTTATCCAAGCAGTATGTATGACAACATGGGGATTCCACGCAAGGATCTTAACAAACTCCGCAAAACAAAAGATATCTCCCTGAATTTGCCGGCTTTTTATTCCAGGATTAAATCTTCGAGAAAAAATCAAGATCTCGTGTCCCTCAGTTTCTAGCTGCTGAATAATTGAGGTTGCTAAGAACCCATTACCAATCACTAAAACCTTCATCAGATTTCAAATCTCAAGAGAGTCTGCATATTTTTTTGCGGCATACATTAATGACACGCCCAACGAATCCTTCTCCGAGATTGTGAAATCGGTAACTGGCCAATCGATCTCGAGATTTCCGAACGGGTTAATTGAAATTGAGCAGGCTGGTGAATGTTCAGAAGTTAGAATGTATTGGACTATAGAATTGGGAGACAGCGATTGAAATCCGTGTGCTATCCCTTTAGGCAGGAAAACTTGTAAGTTGTTTTCTTGATTTAACTCAATGGCAGCAAACTTGCCAAAACTCTTGGAATTCGGTCTGAGATCAACCAGGACATCAAATATTGAACCTTGAATGCAGGAGACTAATTTTTCTTCAGCAAAAGGCTCTATTTGTAAATGTATACCCCGAATTGTTCCTACCTTTGGGTTATGTGAGATTGCGATAGAACTTAAATTTTCGTGCAGGTAACGTTTGGGGTGGTATTTGGTGAAACTCCCACGCAAGTCATAATGAGTAACTGGATCAACAAGTTTTACCCCTTCAATATCTGAGATATCTATCCTTGACACTATTGTTCAACCTGATGTAAGTCTGGTACTACACACCATAATTTGACATCTTTACCCATACAAGATCCGAGATAAGTTGCGATTTCCAATTTTATATTCCAGGGAAAAATTACGATATCTGTTGGTTTTTGACTCAAAAGTTCTTCTGGCGAGATAACTTTAATTCCATTCACAGGCATAAATCGCCCTTGTTTCTCTGGACTAACATCTGCTATTGCCGCAAGTTCGCTTGGATCGGCATTGATCAAATTCAAAATTGTGCTTGCTTTTGCTGCTGCGCCATAACCCACAACTCTCTTGTTGCTTTCTTTACTGTCATGAAGCCATTGACGGAACTTGTTCATTACGTTGAATACTTTCGCGGAGTATTCCTGCCAGGTTTGTGAGTCAAAAAGAAAAACATCTTTTTCTGAATTCAAAACTTCTTCAACAGAGCTATCAAGGATATTCTCTACGGTTGCTTTATTTAGCCAATAACGATTTGATCCACCATGAATCGTTAGTCGTTCGATCTTAAACAACTGCAAATCAAACATTTTGCTTAACTTACTAACCGAGGATGCAGACAAATACGAGTAATGCTCATGGTATATTGTGTCAAATTGCATCCCCAACAAAATATTTGCAATAGATGGGTTCTCGATACTTATTTTCGTTTCCGGACCACAGAGAATGGATAATCCCTTAATGAAGTCAATCAAATCGGGCACATGAGCCATGACATTATTAGCGATTATTATTTTAGGAAAGCCGTACTTATCCAATAAATTGCTTGCAAGTTGACTAGAGAAAAATTCTGAAATTGTTTCAATACCTAGCTTTCTCGAAAGCACCGCTACGTTCTCGGCCGGCTCTACTCCGACAACAGTAATTCCGTGTGGAAGGAAATTCTTTAGGAGATAACCATCGTTACTTGCGATTTCGAGAACCCAATCACCTTCCACAAAATTCGTTCTTTCTACTTGGTCTGCCACGAAATCTGCTGCATGCATCAGGAATGTGGTGCTCATTGAAGACAAATAACGGTAGTCGCGGAAAATCCTACTTGGTGTCACAACATCAGAAACTTGCCCTAAGTTACAGTCGATACAGATTCTTAAGTGAAGAGGAAACTTCTCGGATTCACTATCCGCATCGAGTAGAAGTTCATTTGCGATTGGGAGTGAACCAAGATCAATTGCGGAGAATAGATTCTTACTTAGGCAACCACGACAGAAAATCTCTCCGCGACCTTCGATAAATGCTTTCGAGGCGATTAGTTCTTTAGCCATGGTGCCTCACCTTTTTCCAACAAAGATTCGAGCGTTCTTTTATCTCTCAAAGTATCCATGGGTTGCCACCAACCATGATGTTCATAGGCGGATAATTCTTGAATTTTCACAAGATGGTTTAGCGGCCCACTTTCAAAGGAAGTACTTGAGTCGAAAATAAAATCGCAAACTCGCTTATTCAGGCAAAAAAAACCTCCATTGACCCACCCCGCATCTTGAGGATCTTTTTCGGCAAACTTTGTTACTACCCCTTTGGAGATTTCAATTGTCCCGAATCTTGCGGGAGGTCTTACGGCTGTCACGGTTGCAAGTCTTCCGAAACGTTTGTGATGTTCAATTAACTGATTGATATTTACATTTGAAAGACCATCGCCGTATGTGAGCATGAATTCGTCGTCGAGTTGATGCTCCAAACACTTGATACGCCCACCAGTTGATGTATTCAAACCAGTATCCACGAGAGTCAAATTCCAATTTTTCTTCGGTGAGTTTTCAAAGTAATCCTGCACAACTTCGGCCTTATATCCAAGAGCGATTAAGAAGTCTTTGTGCCCAAAACTTGAATAGTAATTCATAATGTGTTCAACAATCGGAATGTTGCCAATTCGTACCATGGGCTTTGGGATGAGATCAGTTTCCTCAGAGAGGCGAGTTCCAAACCCACCTGCAAGAATAATTACTTGCACTGAAATACCCTCCAAAGCTTCGGTAATAAGTACAATGGTGTCAATTAAACTGAAGGATACTATGCATTTTCTGATAACTGGGCATACCGGCTTTAAGGGTGCGTGGCTCTCTTTAATTCTACATCAACGAGGCCATCTTGTAAGTGGAATTTCGCTCGATCCAGTAGACGGTTCGTTATTCGAGAAAGCGGGCATCGATAAGTTTCTACAAAATGATGTTCGATGTGACATTCGCGAATCAAAAGAGCTTTCATTACACTTTAAGCAGATCAACCCAGATGTCGTAATTCACTTAGCAGCGCAGGCGTTGGTTCGGGAGTCATACAAGAATCCCAGAGCTACTTTTGAAATCAATGTGATCGGAACACTGAATGTACTTAATGCTTCACAGCAAATAAGCGATTTAAAGGCACAGCTGATCATCACGACCGACAAAGTTTATAAAAACATAGGTAAGAAATCTGGTTATGTCGAAACAGAAGCATTGGGAGGTCAGGACCCTTATAGCGCATCTAAGGCAATGGCAGATATTGCAGCCCAGTCTTGGTTATCTAGTTTTGAGAATCCGAAAACAGCAATTGCTCGAGCCGGGAACGTGATTGGCGGCGGAGATGTCTGCGCAGATCGCTTGATACCTGATTTAATTAGTTCTTATTCTTCTGGGTTGACTCCAAAGTTAAGGTCTCCAAACTCTATTCGTCCGTGGCAGCATGTACTTGATTGTTTGAGTGGCTATTTAACGCTAGTTGATGCGTTAATTGATGATAATGAACAAGGTGCATGGAATTTCGGGCCAGATGAAAACCAATCCAAAACCGTGGCTGATGTTGCAGATATTGCAGGTGAGGTTTGGGGTGTGGAGAAGAGCTGGGAAAAAGATTTAGGAAACCATCCACATGAAGCCAAACTATTGATGCTAAACAGCAATAAGGCTCGAACAGAGTTAGGCTGGTCTGACAAACTCTCCTTTGAGGAAAGCGTTAAGTGGACAATTGAATGGTACAAGAATGTTCATAATGGAAACGATCCATTAGAAGAAACTTTGAATAACATCAAATCTTTCGATCTAAAATAATGTGGCTTGGGCCGGGATCGAACCGGCGACCTAACGATTTTCAGTCGTTCGCTCGTACCAACTGAGCTACCAAGCCAAACAAGGTTCTGATATCGGCCTTTAAAAAGTACGACACCAAAACCTT
>JACCDN010398188.1_pt1 | contig 24532 bp, 19 predicted proteins | sample 7441691 | NCBI WGS metagenome assembly JACCDN01 (sample SAMN15323439, study PRJNA562643) | freshwater metagenome | isolation source: river surface water | place: USA:Blue River Watershed | collected 2017-08-16 | reverse complement strand
GAGATGCCCTTCATGCAGGTGCTTCTCAATATCAAGGTGGAAAGAATCGATGGCTAAATTTCTGATCACAGCAGTGGATGCACGCACAGAAAAGGTCGTGCCTCTGCTTTACGACAACATGGACTCCAGCTTGACCGACTTAGAGGGACGCTCGGTGGTTCGAACAGTGGATGCTTCCCTACGTGCCCCAACTGTCGATGCGCCTGTGACATCCCGCGAAGCTCCTTTGGGTAAAACGTCCCCCCGCATTCTCAAAATCTCTCTGGGCTTGTCCTGCAACTACGCCTGCGAATATTGCTCGCAGCGCTTTGTTGCCCGAAATGTGGAGACCAATCCAGATGACATCAGCGGATTCCTGGAATCCCTCGATACATGGGTTCTTAACCCTCCAGATGCCATTGAATTTTGGGGAGGCGAACCACTGGTCTATATCAAGACTTTAAGGCCTCTGGCGCAGGCATTGCGGGAGAAGTTTCCTGCGGCCAGGTTCTCTGTGATCACCAACGGATCGTTGTTGAACCGGGAAATCAACCAATGGCTCGATGATCTTGGATTTACGGTCAGCATCTCGCATGACGGGCCCGGCCAGCATGTTCGAGGTCCTGACCCACTCGATGATCCTCAGTCCAGAGCGGCCATCCTGGAGTTGTATCGAACGCTGGCTCCCAAAAGTCGATTCAGCTTCAACGCCATGCTTCACCGCGAAAACCAGTCTCGCGCAGCCATCCAGGCGTTCTTCGTTGATCTCACCGGAGACCCAGACGTTTTGATCGGAGAGGGAGGGTTTGTTGATGCCTACGATGCTGGTGGTATCTCCCAATCGCTGAGGCCAGAAGAGTTTCATTCTTTCAGGCGTCGAGCGTTTCACGATATCCGGCATGGCAAGGCTGGACGCATTTCGAGCGTTCGGGATCGGGTCATGTCCTTCGTCAACTCATTGCGCTTCGAGCGCCCAGCATCCAGTCTGGGGCAAAAGTGCGGCATGGACCGGTTGGACTCGATCGCAGTAGACCTCAGGGGCAATGTGCTCACCTGCCAGAACGTGAGTGCAGCCGCATTGGCCCCAAATGGGGAATCTCACCGGATTGGTCACACCAGTCAGATGAACGAGGTAGCCCTTAAAACAGCCACCCACTGGTCACATAGGTCGGAATGCTCGGGTTGCCCCATGCTGCAGATCTGTAAAGGCGCTTGCATGTTCTTGCAAGGGCCACTCTGGGAAGCATCATGTGAAAACGCCTATTCGGATGCGTTGCCCATTTTTGCGGCCGGGATTGAGTTCTTGACCGGACTGGTGCCGGTGCACATTGAGGGCGAGCTCCGAGAGGATCGAAAAGACATCTTCGGGTTCTCTGGGAAAGTGGCCCCTACACAGGGTGCAAATCCTCAGCCTGCGAGAAAACCTTTCCCAATTCCTGTTGTCTCCGTCTAACCACTCAAATTTTCGTTTCACGGCCGCCATGGTTTGCCTTGGCGGCCTTTTCATTTGGAGTAATCAATGCCTGAACCTACAAGCTCTGGCGTCGCAGGAGCAGCGGCTGCCTACAAAGCAATTGGTGGTGCTGCTGGCGCTGCAGCCGGAGGAGCCACCCTAGCAGCCGTGGTCGTGATGCTCATGACCCCTCCCAGATCAATTCGCGAATGGACGGTTGGTTTGATCAGCACCGTCGTTTCAAGCATTTGTGGTGGCGCTGTAACCGTCGAGTACTTCCAGTTGCATCACTGGGCTTTTTCAACGATTGGTCTGTATGCCATGGGCGGGGTGATCTTTGCTTGCGGTTTGCCCGGGTGGGCCGTTGTCCGATGGTTGTTCAATTTCATCGACGAGCGACGCGATGCATCGATCGACCAGATCGCTAAAGACGTGAAGGAGCTGCTATGACTCCTGCAGAGTTCATCATGCGGCTGTCGAAGCCAGCTATGGAATCCCAAATTAAGTCAGGGGTTCCAGCCTGCATCACGATCGCCCAAGCAGCTCTTGAGTCTGGATGGGGAGAGTCAGGGCTTGCCAAGTCTGGCAACAACCTATTTGGCATCAAGGCTGACAGCCGTTGGCGAGGGGATACGTTGACGCTGAATACCAAGGAGTTCATTAAAGGTCAATGGGTGGTAATTCCCGCAAAGTGGCGCAAGTATTCGAGCTGGCAAGAGAGCATCGACGATCACTCACGTTTCTTGCGCCAGAACCCGCGCTATCAGACCTGCTTCCTCTGCCAAACACCGGAAGCATTTGCCCGTGCATTAGTAAAAGCTGGCTATGCGACCGATCCAGGCTATGCAGAGAAATTGATGACCCTAATTTCACAACACAAGCTTGATCAATCGACCAAAGGTGCTCCATGAATTGGCTTTCCAGATTTTTGTTGGCCAACTGGTCGCACATCTTCGATGCGTTTCTGCTGCTCACAGCATTTCTGTGTGGAGTGCAAATGGGAGAGTCCCGTGTTCAGAAGGACTGGGACGCAGAAAAGCAAACGATCGCTCAGGCGCAGGCCAAGCAAGAGCAACACGTCGCCGATGTTCGGCTGTCTCAACTTCAAATCTCGCAGGGCATATCACGTGAATTTGCGAAAAATTCAAAGCTGCTGGCTAATCACCAGCCTGACAATCATGTTAGCGGGGTGTGCAACGTCCCCACAGCCGGTGGCAGGGATCTGTCCGCCGTTTCCGAAGCTTCCAACGGAGCTGCTCCAGCCCGCACCGACCCTCTACCTTCTCCCCAGGGAGATGCAGTAGCGGTAAGCTGTGAACAGCTGAGCAAGGATGCCGCACAGACCACACTAATGCTCACTGCGATCCAGCGCTGGTATGAGCTTCAGTCGCAAGCCTTCAAATGATGCAAGCCCCCAGTAGCCACGCTCGGCTGCTGGGGGCTTTTTTTATTTCAGAGCTTCGCGCACCTTCACAGCAAGTTCCATCACCTTGGCGTCATTGCCAGAATTCGTGATCACCATTTCCAAAACAGACTCAATTGCCGTTTTCATTGTGGGACTGTATGCAACGTCCTTCAACTTGGCCACTCGTGCGCACTCGTCTTTTGCCAGCTTGATGAGGCCGTTGATTGTTGTTGTCGTGGTCATTTAGTTCCTTTCGGCATTGATTTCGTTTTTTCAGAAGACCACGTTTTCGCCCTGGTCGTCAACTTCTGACCTGCTTCTGCCAGCCACACCTACGGTGTGAATTCCCGACTTTTTTGAGCGGGAATTGATCCCATCTTGGCCATCTCACATTCTTCTGTCAGCCAGGCTCACCTCCTGAGCCCAGCGCTACCTAAATTGACCCTTAGTCAGTCTGCCCCTCTGGTTTGGGTGATGGTTCTAGGCAAAAGTGGCCTCATTTATTGCGACAGTTGATTGCGACACTAACAACTGTTACAATAAACCGAAACGCCCTTCTAGACATGAACACCAAGACCTTTACCGCTGACGAGTTAAGCCAGTTGACGGACATCCCTAAGAGGACGATCCGTTACTACATCCAACTCGGCTTGGTGGACAGACCGATCGGCGAAACAAAGGCCGCTCATTACGTTGATACCCATCTGGACCAGCTCCTGCGGGTAAAGAAACTTACTGAAGCCAAGGTTCCACTGGAACGAATTCGGCAAGTGATGGATGGGGAAACTGAAGCCCCCCCAACCAGCACTAGGAAACCAGGCTCGATGGAGGTGAAAACGCACCTTCATGTGATGCCAGGCGTTGAGATACAGATTTCTGCTGAGGAGGCAGGTATGAGTCCAGAACAAATTCGGATGCTGCTCAAAGAAGTCATGGCGGCAACAGAGCGAGTGATGAAGAAAGACAACGGCGAGAGCTGATTGGTGGGCCTACGTGATATGGGCAGTCAGGCGATGCCTTGTAGATGTGAAACCTGACTGTCGGTGGTGCTTGTGGCCCTTAATGATTGAGCAAGCTCCACCCTTTCCAACCGCGAAACGAGGGACGCGGAATCTACATCCCCCCCTCAACTAACAAATCCAAGCAGGAGCGCCCCATGAAAACGAAGACAGGTCTCGAAAACGAATACGGCCAAAACGTATCTCTCAAATCAGTACACCTTGAGGGAAAACTAGAAGGCCTCCTGCTCACCATGCTTGTGAAGCAGCGGTACCTGAATGATTCAGAGGACACCATTGAAGCCAGCTACACCTTTCCTGCTGGATGGGGCGCAAATCTGATGGGCTTCAGCGTTGAGCTCAATGGCAAGCGGATGCAGGCAGTGGCCCTGGCCAAGAAGAAGGCCGAAAAGAAATACGAAGAGGCCATCGACAGCGGTGACACCCCTGTAATGCTGGAAAAGTCTCCACTTGGTTTGTATACGGCCAACCTGGGCAACCTCAAACCGTGCGAAGAGGCGGTAATCATCATCGAGTACGGCCAGCTACTCAGATTTGAAAAAGGTCGGGTGCGCATCACAGTGCCCACTGTGATTGGTGAGCGTTATGGCGACGAAGTGTCTGATGGACATATTGCCCCGCACCAGACGGTGGACACCGACCTGCTGGCCGAGTACCCATTCACCGCTACCCTCGACATTCTTGGACAAATGGCCGCAGGAGAAATTGCCTGTCCAAGCCACAAAGTGGATATGGAGCAAATCGAAGGTGGCACTCGTGTTCGGCTTGCGAAGGGTGGCTTGCTTGATCGCGACTTCGTCGTCACGGTTGAAGATCTCAAGGGCGAATCGTTCGTGTCGGCAAGTGAAGATGATGGTGCCTATGCCGTTGTTGCCAGTTTCTGCCCAAAGCTGAAAGAAAAAGAGCCCACCCCTCTGGGGCTGAAGATCCTGGTCGACTGCTCCGGCTCCATGCAGGGGGACAGCATTGAACAAGCCCAAGAAGCAATGCATGAGCTCATCCTCCGACTCACTGAGCAGGACATGATCTCGTACAGCAAGTTCGGCTCCAAGGTTATTCACACCTCCAACCAACTCGAAAAATGCACGCCGCGCTACATCAAGAACGTGTTGGCCAAAGCTGTTCACGACACCGCTGCCGACTTGGGCGGTACTGAACTGAATCAAGCACTGACCTCAACGTTCAAAATCAGCTTCACAAAGGCCTACACAGAAGGCTGTGATCTTCTTCTGATTACCGATGGTGACGTTTGGGAAATCGAAGAAATCGTCAAGCAAGCCAAGATCAGCAATCACAGAATTTTTGCGATTGGGGTAGGCAGTGCGCCTGCCGAAAGCTTGCTGAAGGATCTTGCCGAGCAGACCGGAGGCGCATGCGAGTTGGTCACTCCTTCTGAAAGCATCTCTGAAGCAGTTCTGAGGATGACTCAGCGAATCCGATCAGCCCGGACAAGCTCTATTGCCATTCACTGGGAAGGTGAAGTCCTCTGGCAGTCCAAGCTTCCTAAGCAGGTCTTCTCCGATGAAACAATCCATGTGCATGCACGCATCAAGAGCAAACCCACGGTGACTCCCACACTGCGCTGGACAGTTGAGAACGTCTTGAATGAAGAGTCCGCACCCTCAATCGACTGGAATTCAACGGGTGCATTGCCTCGCATGGTTGCGGGCGCAGAAATCACCAGCATCACTGATGAGAAAGCTGCTGAAGATCTTGCTCTGAAATATCAACTCGCGAGCAAGTACACCAACCTTCTTCTTGTCCATGTTCGCGAGGAAGAAGAGAAGGCGGAAGGGCTGCCAAAGCTGCAAAAGATCAAGCAAATGAGTGCCGCTGGCTGGGGAGGTCTGGGAACTGTTGAGCAATCACGCGTGTTGTATTCAATTTCCGCCTCACGAATTCTCCGAACAGGAACAGACTCTGTTGCATTTTCTGCCAGTGCGGCTCCTGCTGTTTGGCGTGCCAGTCGATCTGCTGCAGCTTCACGGGTTAGTGATTTGTCGTTTCAAGACATGGATGATTTTGAGGTTCCAGCATTCCTCCGAAAACAAGATGACTCTGCAACATCGAAGGCCGTCTTTGAGGAGGACAGCTTCACTCCAGAGGAAATGCTCGAGAAGTTCAATGAGCTTTCGCTCACAACAACGAAATTCAGTGAAATTACTTGGGAGCTCATGGAGCGAGTATCCAAAGGATACGTTTGGAAGGTGTTGTGTGAGATGGCATCGTCCGAAGACGAGATGGATGCATATTGGGCGTGTCTCTTGCGCTGGCTTTCTAACGAGGTTGCTGGAATCGTTTCGCTAACAAGACACTCACAGAGACTACTCAACGCTCAGATTGCCAATATTGAAGCCTCATTGGTTCAAGAGGTTGAAGAAAAACTGGCACAAGCTTTCCCGACTATCTCCAAGTCCTCCTGGGGTCAAACTTCTGCGACTGAGAAGCGTTCACTGCTGTCCCGCTTCAAAAAGTTGATGACCGGGGGGTGATATGCAAACGGAGAGCAGCACACTTTGCCCTCACTTCCAGTCTGTACCGGAGGAGATCAAATGGCACCAGACAGATGCGAATCTGGGCTTCACCAGTGCGCAGCATCGTCTTGGCGTGCTCTATCTTGAATCTGCGAGCAGCTCAGAGGACTTGTATCAAGCCTATAAGTGGTTATTCATCTCAGTAGCCCTAGGCAACGAAACGGCCAAGGACGATCTCATTGAGGTCAACAGACGCCTTGATTACGAGCAAATTGGCGAAGCCTATCAATTGGCCGAAGATTGGTTTGAAGAGAAATTTGACGATGATTTAGACCGAGATGAATGCAACTGGTCGCCAGAGTTGATGAAGTGGCGCTTTGCTCTTCCATTAGTCCATTGAAAGGAATAACAGTGTCCTCATACCCAACTGAGATCATTTGTGACAAAGACGCAATGAAGACTCGCATGTCAGAAATAATTGAAAAGTTAACCCCCGATCAATGCGAACACTTCACCTATGCGTTAGAACAGGTGGCGAGTTGCTATCTGAACGCATCTAGTCACGGAGCGCTACTCATCGCCAACGAAACAGATGAATCACAGTCATTGGTTGCTATCAATGCAAGCGAGATGCAGATCTCTGAGATGGTTGGATTCATGGCTGAAGCTATGCAAGTACGACATTCCTCACCCAATGGCATGTATGTCAATTGATCAGCAATAACCTCACATAATTTACTCTGATAGCAACCGAAATTTTTGAAGGAGATTTTGCCAATGAGCCGTCAATACCCACAGCGAGAAGACATTGAGTATCTGACGGAGTGGGCCGAGCGGAAGATCATTCAAATGGCGAAAGAAGACCGAGGATCTAATTTTGTAAATGTCGCCGACTTGGCACGTTCAATTGCGTTTTATCTGAACGCCATAGAAATGGCTAATGATTCGGCGCAAAATTGGTTGCACCGCAGAATTTCAGACACCTACTACGCGTTGAATGGCATGCGTAGAAACGAAGTGGGTTCAGAAGAATTTATCCACTCAGAAGTTTTCTTGATTGATACGCTCAAATATATTTCTAGCTACTTCGAGGAAAACGGCTGCCCGCATCCAAGCTCTAGCTGTGAAATGGAGGTCTCAGTTGCTGGCGCTCAGAAAGTCTGGCGTCCACCTTCACGATGGCTACAGGGGCACTCGGAAGAGTTGGATGAGATTGAGTAATCTCCGATCATAGGTATCACCTAACAATGTTAGGGAATTGCTACGACGGCCACCGGAATCGATGGATCGGCTTGTAGTAAGTCCGCTTAAGCCAATCTAGATCACTCTCCCATCGAGCGACAGCCTCCATGTGCCGTTTGAATCGCTTGGTCATCAAATGTAGGTGCCAAGCAATTCGTCGAAGGCGCTTGCGGGAATTTGCTTCTCCCCAGTCCTCCATGTATTCATCCGAAATACACCATGGCAAATGCTCTTCAGCGTATGTTTCTTCGAGTAGATCATGTCGTTGTGATGGACTCAGGGCAACTTGCTGTGCCACGGAGTAACCCATCTTGTACAACGGCGAAGAGGCATCTTCACCGTCAAAACCTTCTCCTATAGTGGCGGGAGGTCCGTCTTCAAAAGCTGTTTCGGGCCATGGGAATTCTTGATTAAACAGGTACTCAAATACTGGGTGTCCGTCTACAAACTTCAGCAAGGATTCAGGATCTGCGATCTCAAGTGGATCTGCCTGCATTGCCAGCAACGCAACAAATAACTCTTGTGGGTAGATCCGTAACGATTCACCATCTCGTTCTTCGATCTGAGCATCGATTACAGACTCTGACCAGTTCTCTCGTCCAACAATCACGATCTCAATGTCAGCATCGCAGCCGTTTTGCCAAACCTCGAACCCGATCTCCTGCAGCAACTCCGTGAAGTTATCGATTGGCCAAGGCCCATCACCAACCAGAAGAACCTGCTTCGGCACTACACGCTCGTAGGGATCCTCGAATTGGCTGACTAGCCATTGGACTGTTTCAAATGATCGGATGATGACTTCACCGTCTGGCGTCGAAGCCAGCTTGTTGAGAGCATCTTTCAGATCACGGCTGATTTTTTTTGCATTTGCCTCAGCCGAAGATTGACTCTGTAAGGCTTGATCCTTCTCAGCCGTCAGATTGCGAATGCGCGTCTTTCCCGCTTCATAGAGCCTGGTCACCTTCGTGTGTTCTTCTTTTAGGGATCGAAGCGCTTTTTCGACTCCTCTTAAGTGCCCTACACGCGTCTGTAGATCACTCAATTCGTTTGACAATTTTTCTAAACGAGATCGCTCAACGGCAAGTCTCTTTTCGGATCTTTCAGAGTCGATGATCCGCAGTCGAATTTCTGCCTCAGATTCTGCTAACTCACGCTGTGCGGCGGACAACTTCTCTGTTGCTTCATCAAGTGCCTCAAGACGAACTAAATCGGCCTCAAAGGCGGCTCGATCTTTCTCAAGTTGCAGTCGAGCCTTTTGAAGTAAGGCCATTGACTCATCGGCTTCGCGGATGATCACATCTGCCTGAATAGCTTTTTCTCTCCAACGCAGGATCAGGTCTTTGTGGGGGAACTCTGCAAGCTCGCGCTTCAGCCGCAAGTTATCTTCTGCCAATAAGCCATTGGAATTCTCTGCGGCTTGCAAGCGCGTAAGGACATCTCTATGCTGTTCCCGCAATTGACTCAACACAGCATTTGGATTGGCCTTAACAGAGTTGAGCTCTGCGGCTAGTTGAATGTTTGCTGTTCGAAGTTCCTCAATTTCCAGAATTAGGGCTTCATATGAATTTGTAGAGGGTTGGGGACTCTGTGTCTTAGTAGAAACTGTTGGCTGAAGTTGCTGATGCGTAGCTTGACCAGTCGAGTTTGTCTGAAGTCCTCCGGACCTAGCCAACTTGGCCAACTGCTCTTGTAGACTTTCTTTCATGCCAGGACTCCATCAGCTTATTTCTTGATGGCTAATCAGCTCAATGTAGCAACTGCCAGTCATTATTGATCATGCAAGGCTACAAGCTGCTGATTGGCTCCTCCTTGCTGCAAAGCCAACTCTTTGCTATTGGAGACAAGATACGGAAGAGAGTTATCAAAAGCGAAAGGAAATGCAATAGGTGTCGAGTTAAGCATTTCAATAGGCAAGGGTCTACCTGCTTGTCTTACTAATGCCTCAATCAACCATAGAATCAATTCCGGATCAGAAATCTTCACCTTTTCTGCAGGCGTCAATTTAGACTCGTTCTTTTCTCTGGTGATAACTTTCCAATCAACAAGCGTCTGAATAACAGCCTGAGCCGCCACTCTAATGTTATGGCGTTCACCATATAACTCACCCATACGGCGGTACACCTCTGGCGAAGAGCATACGCCTTGGATACTTGAGAGCCTGCCAATAGTTTCCGAAACTCTGCCGAAAAACACGTTGTTAACAATAATTGAGCCCCAAGCGAAAATCAAGACGCTGTTCGAAGTAGATGAGTTGCTTATGCTGTTAATGCCTCGGTCTATGAAATCTTGAAGTTCAACTCTTGGCTCCAAGCACAGCAATTTCAGTTTTGTTTTTAACTTGACTCGCGCTTCTTTCCCTAGCTTTACCCCATCAAGATATTTTTCTAATTCATCAGGATTGCTTCCACTTACCCGCACTTTTAGTGCCTCGGCAATCCATTCAAGTCGAATATATCTATCATATGCAATAGATGAGTTTGCAATTGTCATTTGTCTTTCTTCTTGTTAATTATCTTGATAAAGGGCACCAGCAGCTCTTCTATAGAGAGTCCGCCATGCACTACAGATTGCTCTCCTTGGAGAGTAAATGCACTGCGACCACCTGCATATAAGACCACATAGTTTGCTGGAAGACCAGTAGTTTCCATACGATAGGTACCAAGACAAACGGCTTCAGACTCAGCAGCGAGCGCTTCGTTGCGATAGGTTCGGACACGTTCTCCGCGCATTTCTGCAGCAACGCCTTGCTTAGGACGGCCTTGGCCGATCGCTTCAACGTTTCCGTGATCCGCAGTCAGGTAAACATCAAATCCTTTTGCTAGCAGAAGCTCGAACAGACGATCAACGAAGCCGGAGTCACACCAGTTTTCAATCTGATTGGCAATTCCACGTTTGCCAAGAACTGCGCCGTGAACAATTTCGTCAACGGTGTCGACGACGATCCCAGCCACCTTTGTCGAGCTTGCGATTGAGGATTCAAGCTCCTCCAGTTGGTCGATGCGCTTCAGTCCTTTTTGGTAATGGATCTCGTTCGACTTGAGTCCTTGATCCTGCCAAAACCTGCTCCAGTGTGCCGGCTCAGATGCAGTCGTCTCGATCGTTTCTGCGAACTCTCGTGGCTTCAGACCAGAAAAAATGGCTTGTCTCGATACAGAGGTCAGCGTTGGCATCCATGCAAAGCAAGCGGACTCATCAAAGCCATAATTTGGGGCGCGGCGGCCAAGACACTCCCGGACGAGTACCCACTGATCGATGGCAAGACCGTCAAACACTAGCAACGCGACGCGACCAGAACCTTGGGCTATTTGCCGTTCCAGATAACGGGGAATGTGATGAACCATCACTGGCCCTTTGACTATTGGGAGTGATGGCAGGTCAGCGTAATGCTTGCGTGACCAAGCGTTCAGTTGTTCGTCGGTGGCCCGTTGCAGCTCCGCCATGCTGGCCTTCAATCCCGCCGCTCCAGTCGCGTCCAGCCCATGATAACGACCCAGAACCTCGCCAAATTTGCGTGCGGTGTTGATCCAGTCGCGGTACGAGGATTCAGTGTCCGGCAGGGCCTGCTGAATGGCCTTGATCCCTTCTGCTACGAGAGTCCGAAGCGCGAGCGGATCCTGAATCACGCCTACCTTCGCCCATTCGGGAATGGAAGTGGGAATGCCTTGCACGGACAGTGGATGCAAGAGCCCATCCAGGAACATCGAGTCGATCCAAACGCGAACGTCAGGATGCTCGAAAGGGATCTCGACACGTAGCTGAAGCTCGGCAGGAGAAGGCTCCCCGATCTGCGTCCCTGTTACCCCATAACTCGACAGGAAGCGATACCAAGCATCCTGTACGGTGCGGAGCAGCGCTGGCTTCGATTCAAATAATTGTCGCAACGGAAGCGGCTTTAGCGCAGTAATCTCGGACAACACCCCAGCGACATGTTCTGCGAGCACGGCTGGAAGCGCTGCATCGCGGTAATGAAGCCGCAGTAATTCCCGCCATAAGTCTTCAGGTCGAGCCATGAGGTGTGGGCTGATCTTGTAAATATGGGTGAGGATGAACTCCTTGGTGGAAGACTCACCCATTGTCTGTGAAGCATGCTTGGCATGAGCATCGAACAGCGCTTCGTGTTGGTCCGGACCTAGCTGGCGGACGACCGAGTAGCTGAGTTTCGGGAACAGGTTGGCCAGACTAACGCTGACTTGCCGCGCTTGCGATAGGTAGTCCCAAGGAAGGTTACCGGTGGAGCTATCCCGCAGATGCAGCACCAAAGCTTTCGATGGCGCATCCTGGTTATGGACCCAGGCAGTGCGATACCGCTCCTCATACTCGGCGCGGAATGCGACTGAGTCGTCGTAGGGCAACAGCTCAAAACCGCGCTCACGCAGACCTGACAAGACGCGCTCGTCCAACAAGACATCATCAGGGTCCGCTGCGATCCACAAGCGAGACAAATCCGCAGTGAACTCCTTGAGGATACGATCCACCCAACTGCTCATCTGGCAACTCCTTCACATTCTGCTTGTGCAGCGCAAAGTGGAGCCGACCCGATCCGAACCATAAGGACTGCGTTCAGGTCAGGCACGCTCGCCTCGGCATCATCGAGTGCTGCCATCCTGACGTCATGCTCGGCCTTGAGCCTCTTGCGGCGATGCTCCCGAACCTGCGGGAGACCAATCCGGCCGATAGCTTGGTACCGGGCTTCGTAGGCGTACTGGGCGCGATCGCGTTCTTCCCGCAATTGAGTGCGCTGCTCTTCAACTAAGTTGGAAAAGATACGCTCGCCCTGCGTCTTGGCTGCGGCCACGGAAACCTCGAACCATCCTTCTGAATTTTCGATGGACGTTGCGCCCAGAACTTCAACGGACTCTGTCAGTAACAGATCCCAGATACGTTTGGCCGTGGGGAGGTAGGTGCGCCCCTCGTCGGTGGAAAAAACAGGCAGGAAACGCTTTCTGCTGAACCCGACAGCAGACAGGCTTATCTCCCACAGTGACCACACCCCCTGCAAGTTGTCTGGCAGACCAGCGATCTTCGCCACAGGCATCGGCTGTCCCGCGGTCCATCTTGGTAACTCGCTAATCACTGCTCGTGCGCGCGGGTCCTCCAGGGTGATCCAATCGAGGTTCGGGTTCTGTTCAGCCGTCCGCGCGTCAAAGCAGGCGCGTGACGATTCGCTACCGTCCATCCAACGCACGCGCCACGCATCACCAGTCTTGACTGCGCTGCCGCCGCGTGCTGGCAAACCGGCCGTGATTGCGCGCTCTAGCCAGAACTGGGCTGGATGGTCTCTCCACTTGCGGGCATCGTCCGCCTCCAGCGAATGGGCGTCAGAAAGCAGTTCGCTGTTCTTCCTGGATTCCGCCACCTTGTCGCGGACTTGATTGATCGCAGCGTCGCACTCACGCTCAATTGACGTGGGATCCTGCAAGCCTTGCACGAAGAGTTCATCAAAGATGGGCTCAGCCTCAACAGAGTCCATCACGTCGGATGCTTTGTCGACTCCGAATTCTTGGGCGATCAAAGCCAGCTTCTCTTCGAGCACTTGGCGCACGCGATGTTCGACGGTTTCCTCCAGGACAAAGTTGATGGCGCGGACGACGTGTTGTTGACCAATACGGTCCACACGGCCGATGCGTTGTTCCAGTCGCATCGGGTTCCACGGCATGTCGAAGTTGACGATGACGTGACAGAACTGAAGGTTCAGGCCTTCGCCACCAGCGTCAGTGGAGATCAGAACTCGAACATCCTGCGAGAACGCTTGTTGTGCCTTTGTCCGAGCGTCGAGGTCCATGCTTCCATTCAACTGCGCTACAGAAAAGCCGCGACTCTCAAGGAACGACGTTAGCATTGCCTGTGTCGGCACGAATTCCGTGAAGATCAACACCTTGAGTGCTGGATCGTTCTCCTCCTGCTGGAGCTTGTAGACCAATTCCAGCAGTGCTTCGGCCTTGGCATCCGTACCCTGTGCCTCTGTCTCGCGTGCTAGGTTGAGCAGCAGTTCGACTTCTGACTTTTCCTGAGCCCAACCTTCCATCTGAATAGCGATATCCACTTGAGACTGACCGTCCAGTTCGGACCATTCTTCGGTGTCGGAAGACTCGAACAGGCTATTCTGGAGTTGAGGCTCTTCGAGCAGCGCCAGACGTCGCTCTAATGTGGTGCGAATGGCTGCTGTGCTAGACGTCACCAGTCGCTGCATCAGGATCATAAGAAATCCGATGTGGCGCTGCTTTGCAGCAAGCGCCTTGTTGTAGCCATGCCGAACGTAGTCTGTGACCGCCTCGTACAGGCGTTGCTGTGCCCCGTGGCGCTCTTGCCAAGCCACAGCATGCAAGCGTGTCATGCGCGGTTTGAAGAGTGGCTGCCCCTCTGCGTTGATAGCAACGCGCTTCTCCGTTCTTATGACAAATGGGCGGACGCGATCTTGATTTACGCTGCTTTCATCCGGAAATGCATCCCGGTCAAGGAGTTGCATCAGTCTCAGGAACTGGTCAGTCTTACCCTGGTGTGGTGTTGCCGAAAGCAACAACAGGTATGGCGCTGCCTCCGCCAATGCAGCGCCCAGTTTGTAGCGCGCGACGTGTTCCGTGCTACCGCCCATGCGGTGCGACTCGTCAATGATGACGAGGTCCCATGACGCGGAGACCAAGTCCTCGAAGCGCTCCTGGTTGTATCGCTGCAATTGCTCCAGGCTCCAGCCCCGTCGGCCCTCAATGGGCTTAACCGAATCCAGCGAGCAGATGACCTGATCGTGCAGCCGCCAGAGGTTCTCCTCATCGTTGCGCCACTGGCGGAACGACGCTAACTCTGCCGGGTCGATGTACTGCAGCTTTTCACCGAAGTGGAGACGCATCTCAGCTTGCCACTGGCGAACGAGGCCTTTGGGTGCTACCACCAGGATCCGCTTGGCCATCCCGCGCAACTTCAGTTCCCGAAGGATCAGGCCAGCCTCGATCGTCTTGCCCAGTCCGACTTCATCCGCGAGCAGGTAGCGGATACGTTGGTGACTCATCGCTCGGTTCAACGCGTACAACTGATGCGGCAGCGGGACGACGCTGGACTGGATAGGCGCCAGCAGCAGGTTGTCCTCAAGTGCATCGAGCAGCTTGGCAGCCGACACGGTGTGCAGAACATGGTCGACGGATGGTTGAACGCTATCAATAGCATCCAAATCCACCGAACGCACCCGTACCACTGCGTCCCTAGTAGGGAGCCAAACACGGTAGACCGTGTCTCCCCAAAACTCCTGGCGATCCACCACCTGGCACGGTGTCGCTTGGCGCTTGTGCCAGCACCAATCGCCAATGGAATGCCCCACGGCGGATGCTTGCGCCATCAGGCACTACCCTCCGATCTAGTTAAGGCCTGGTCATACCAGAGCAGTAGTTTTTCGTCTTCCTGCAGCGCTTCCTCTGGAATTTTCTGGGCAACCTTGATGATCGTCTGATAGTCCTTATTTGCCCACGCAACCTTAAAGCCCGAACGCAAGACTTCCAGTCGGAATTCCTTGAGCTTTCTGCCGGCTGCGTCAGCGTAACCCTCGAACTCCTTCAATAGCGCTCTTTCGCGCTTTTTCTCAAGATCTTGAGCCTTATTGGGGTCAGGCACGTACCACCGGTCCTTTGCCTTGGCAATTAGCTGTGGGCTAGTCTTGTCCAAGCCTCGTAAGTCTTTGTGATTGGTGGACAGGTAACTGTGAATTTGGCTTGGCACCTCGCCTTTGCCATCAAATTGAATGAAGTTTTCGTCGAGCAATCGTATGAGTTCGGGGATGACCTCTCCCTTCTTCTTGGCAGCACCGACAACAGGCATGTATTCCGGAGTGATTTCAGCATATGTAGATGGCCGCTTCTTCAGGAAATCTGCAAGCCAATCAATGGCGCTTCTTTCGTCGGAAACAAACATCTCCATCTGTGGCGCTGACGCGACCTGCATGCGTTTTTTGTCATATTCCGCCGCTTGCTCTGGAAGGAATGTCATGCCGTCGCGTGACTCGAAGCGCTGCATTAATCCAGCCTGGAATTCTTGGCTTGACAATGGCACAGCGAAACCGTGCTTCACAAACCACGCAACCATACGGTCAAAAATAATGCGCGGATCTCGTTCTTGAATGAACTCCAGTTCTCCGGCTCGCATTTTCACAGAGGGTAGATAACCAAGGTGTGTCCTGACAAAGTCCCACACCGAATCAATATGACCCTCAGATTTCACGAATCGATCTTCTAGCCCCCCATTAGGTTTATAGGCGGTAATCACCAGATCCTGTTTCACAGACGTCGCGTTAGAGACCGCGTTAAAACTACCCTGAACCTTATTGAGAGCCGAAACGTTGGCAATAACGAACCCGGCCTCTTGCAATGCGGTTCGAATACCGTTCCATACCGCGGCTTGTGTATTTGAGAACACAACCGTCATCCAACGACCGGGCTTTAATACTCGGTAATACTCAGAGAAGCATGCCTTCATTAACCGGTAGTATTCATGCAAGCCTTTCTGCTGGCTATCACTCATAACAGCCTCGGGACCCTGATGTGTGAATACGCGGTGAAAGGCTTCGACGATAAAGTTCAACTCGGAATAGGCCAAGTTATCACCGAAAGGTGGGTCGGTAAAGATGTAGTCGATGCTGCTATTTGCAAGACTAAGGTTTGCCGCTGTGCCTGTAGTTATCAATGCGTTCCCGTTACTAGACCTGAACTCTCGGAAAGCTTTTATTAAACGGTCAAGTTTGCCACCTAAGTTATAGCTGGGTGCAGGCTCGGCACACTGTGAGGGCACGTAGTAAACCCCCGTTAAATATTGATTCACATGCGAATAAGCACGGAGTCGATAACGATTCAAAATCGAGAATCCCCAAATCGATTGTTCGACCATGTACAGCAAAAAGGCTCGGATGCGCTGATCAGGATATTGATTGGCTTTCTCCCAAAGCGTGCCAATGGCTTGTGCAGACCGTGGCAGGAAGAGGTGATGGACATGAGAAAACGATGCTGAACCTGCTCGCCATTTATCCCCCCATTTTTTTTGTTCTTCTGGGGCATGCATCATTCGGTTTGAGGGAAAGGAAGCGGGGAACGGGATCAAAGCAATTTTTCCCAACACCTGACGATCGTTGGAATCCGGCTTCTTCTCATACTTTTTCCCATTCACGATGTAGCTAATTAAGCTAGGGACACGTTTCGCGGTTTTGATCGCTTTACCTGTAACTGGGTCGGCTGTTGTCTCAAAGAGTTTTTCCAGCTTCTTCTTCGTGAGTTCAGCACCACAGTGCGGGCAAGGGAAATCGTCTCGAACACTTTTGCTGTCCTCGTCCAGCGCTTCATCAAGGAAATTTACTTCGCCAGCACAATCTGGACATGTAAAAACTTCACTCCAAACGGTGTACTCGATCTGCCCCTTAGTTTTTCCATCAGAGTGAGTGGTTTCGTACATCCACCCAATGTCCTGTTCCAGTTCCTTGAGAAGTTGCTTGCCGGCTTTTGCAAATGCCTCTACATCGACTGGGATGTTGTAGTTGGCGCCGATGAAGGTGGCTGCAGGAGAAAGATCATTGATGACTGCACGGCGCGCCCCCCATTTTGGAGCTGGTTTGCCTTGCTTCTTCCACTCCATTTCAACTTCATGGCGATATGCCAACGGTGCCAGTCCACACCATTGCGCAGCAACACCAGTCATGCCGGATCCGCCGAATGCATCTAGGACAATGTCACCCGGCTCTGTGTAGTGCAAGATCGAGGGGACGATCGCTAAGTGCGGGACCTTGGTGTGATAGGAGTGCGCCTTATAGAGTGCATCTGTTTTGCCCACGGTGACGTCAACCGTTTGTGGCTCCCTGCTGTACTTCACGCTTGGGTCATACTGTTTGCCGTAGTGGCGCACAAAATCCTGAAGGAAGGGATTCGGGCAGGCAGTGTAGTAAGGCGGATCGGACATAGCCAAAATTGCCTCGTCTGTGCCAGTTGGAAAGCCGTCTTGTTTTCGGAACTTTGGATCCCTCAGCTTTTCAGCAAGGACCTTCAGAAAATGCTCGCGTCGAGCCTGCTCGTTGGGGAACTTGATCCCTAGACACTCGACGGGGCCGGTATCTTGTTTTTGGTGTTTGAGTAGGTCGTTCATAGGGAAACCCCAAATTCATAGGTTAGGACGCACTTCGCGCACATATGTTGCTTTATCGATTCCCAGGTGCTGCAGGAACGTCTTGAAGACGCCTACGCTCACCGGGTCTCGCGTTGGAAGGATGAAAGCACGTTGGTCGGGGCCAGTCCACTTTTGGTGACCGCCCTTGCCAGCCGAAGCGTCAAGGATGTGCCTGAAGAACTTCAGGGCTCTTTCAAGCTCGCGCCGTGTCGGAACGTTGAAGGTGGCCGGTTGCGACTGGAGTCGATCCGCAATTACGCCACAACCAACGAATCGCAGTGGGATGTCGCTTGCCAGGAAGTCGTATGGCAACGGACCCCACAGCGTACTCTCCAAAGGCAAGGCCAAAGCCGAAGCAGAGGCCTTCGCCTGCCCAGTAGTGAGTTGTGTAGTAAAGTTTCGCCAGGTGAAGGGCTGATGTCCCACACGCCACTCGCGATAGCCCGGTGGGGAAAGGTCAAGTGACGACTCCACTACCTTTCGTAACCCATCGAGGTTAGCCATGCCGCATGCAAACAGTGCCTGGACGGGGACAGACTGAAACCAGTCCCAACTCGACCAGTTTGCCAGTGCCTCTTCCAGCCACTCGGGCGTCTCGCGCAAGGCGTCATAGACGCGCTGCTTGTAACGCAGATGACGGGGTTGCAGAGCGTTAAGTTCTAGCCACGAAAGCGCAGCCTCAACCCGAGCGTGGAACAGCTCGTGCGCATAAGTTAGACCGAACGCCAGACGCGCTGCGTGGGTTGGGGATGCTTGAATGCGATGCGACCTTAAGTCATCCAACAGACTTAACGCGAAATCATCCAGTTTGCGTGCATCAAAATAGATGCCCCAGACTTCCTCTGAATAAGAGTGGTATGGCTGAAACCACGCGATGGCCTCGAAGCCTTGTGCCTGTCGGTCCTTTCGGCTCCCCTCGATACGGTCTCTGTAGTCACGATCGTCGAGATGGACATCCTCTAAGGAGTCGAGCCATTCCTGTCTCCCGTTGTCCACCCCGCTTACGGTTCCCGTCGGTTGGTCAGACGGCTCAGTGAAGCCCTCGAACTCGGGCCGTCCAACATGCGCTAATCTTGGCCTGCGAAGGGCATGGGGCAGGCTACGCTGAACCGACCATCTCACCTCTGGATATGCAGGTGGGCCGCTGTAAGGCTCCCAGGTCAGAACACAGGATGGCTTGGTGCCAACAAGGACCGGCCCGATGCCCAAATAGGTGCCATCACGAGATGGAAGCCACCCAGAGCCTTCGATCGCAGTAATTGATCGTCGGTCAAGTGTTTCGGGCCGCAATGTTGATGAAGCCCTGAATGTCGCTGCCTTGGGCAACACGTGCAGCAGCAATCTAGCTTGGACTGACGGGGGTTGCTCTTGGGGTCCGAGCCCCTCAAACCGCTTCAACTCTGGACTTTTTTCGTACAGCCGTTCTCTTTCGAGTTTCTCGCGACGGACACGATCCTCGAAATCAGCCATCTTGGCGAGGTGAGTCGCATACAAGGAATCAGCCTCTGTCTTCAGAGCTTGCGAAATCCACATGTGCGATTGCTCTGGTGGATTCCGTCTTGCAAAGATTAGGAGCGAATCTGAACCGTCGAGACTGTAGGCTCCGTGAAAATGGACCTTGACACTTTTTTCCCTTGGAGTGCCAGTTGCCAATGGTTTCAGTCGCCGCGGATCCCAAGCTGCTGTAGTGAGTTGACCCAGGAGAGAGTCTGGTCCATGGATCAGAGCACTCATAGCCTGAGCAGATTTTTTGGTTGGCCAGATCGACACGTCCAATGAGCCCGTCGAGATAAATTCGACTACATCGGGGTCCTTGCCTGATACCTCGACGGCAAACAGGTCCTGCGCTGAAGACCAGGCTATATGGTGAGGAATCCAGCTGCGTCGAGCAGTTGGAGATGTCGTCTTGCTCACCGGCTCACTCCACGACGAATCGCAGCTTGGACGCGTCCTTGCCCTTAGAGCGCTCTGTAAGGAACGACTCGAAGCGCTTGCGCAGATCCTCTGGGGTAGCTGGGGAGCCTCCATGCAGCAGCGCCATACGGATGTCGTCCCCTGAGACTTTGACCTTCTCAAGGCCTGACAGCGCTTCCTGAATGGCGCTGACAAACTCCGGCGGGATCGGGTCTGGCAGCTTCTTGGACGCGATGAACTTCTGGATCAAGTCGCTGGCAGCAGCTTTCAGCAGGTCAAAGTTGGCCTGGATGATCGGGTCGTCGAGATTGTCCAGCAGGGTCTGTTGCCAGCCCTCCAGCAGTTTGTCCAGCTCGTCGTCGAGTTGTTTCAGTACGTTGGCTGCTGGCAAAAAGTCCCCTTGCTCATTAGCAGGGCGGAAGCTGCAGTGTGGGCAGTAGGGGCTTGCAGACAACTCCGACTCGACCAGTGACGCGCAACTCTTGAGCTTGTCCAGCTTCTCCTCGAAGGAAGTTAGCTGGGCGGTGTTCATCATCTCGATACTTGCCAGCGCACGCATCGAACCTAATCTGCTGTCTTTACGTAGTGCCGACTTGGTCTTGTCCTCTGCGACGCCGAGCCGGGCCTTGCTGTGCTGAGCCACGTAGGCTGTAAGGTAGTCTTTCTTGAGCTGTGAGAGCGTCTGACGATACTCAGCAGAGTGCTGTGCGCTACGGTCAGTCGCGAGTTTGTCGAGTACTGATTTCCGAGCCGCTTGGGCCTTTTGGACCCAGGGGTGGTCGCTAGTGAGAACCATTTCCGCTTGGGACAGGTACGACGCAGTGGTGCCCAACTCGGCGATCAGTTCTTGCAGCTTCTCGACTGCAGACAGAACCTCAAGATTCTTTTTCTGTGCATCGATGTCGTCCGATCCGATCCGCAGGTTCTTGAGTTTTCCGACGGTGTTGTAAGGACTCAGCCCTTCGGTGAACGTCTTCAGGGCTTCTAGTCGTTTGCGCCAGTCGGCGATCTCGTCCTCGGTCAGGAGGGGCTTGCCCCAGAACGTCAGCTTGCCTTGCAGATCCGTGCCTGCAGTCAGCACACGGCTAACGAGTTCCGCGACGGAGTCGAGTAGTTGCTTGACAGGCTCTTCAGACCCTTGGGTGGCCAACTGTGCGAGCCCAGGCGACAGGCCAAGCAGCTCGAACAGCGAACGTAGGACTGCTACGTTGATTTCCTTGGGTGCTTCAACGTGCTTGAACTGCTTAAGGTCTTCAAGGTTGCGCTCGGCCAGCAGGGTGAGCTTGCCGGAGTCGATCTTGTCCCCAGTGATGGCGAGAACGATGTCGCCGGAGTAAATCAGGCCCCCGAGAACAGTGACGAGCAGGTCGGGTTCAAGACGGAACTTGATCGGATGGAAGTATTCGACGTCCGTCTGTCCGTTAAGCAGTTCGCTGCGGTTGAGGACCTGCCCGTGGCCCTTGGTTTTGAGGCGACTCAGAACCTCCTGGGCATATCGAGAGCGCCCGGCGTCGACGCGGTCGCCGTCGAGCATTTCCAGTGCATCGAGGATGGCGTTTGCGTCCTTGGTGCGAGCGCCACCTGCAAGCATCTTGAGCGCACTGCCCACGAGTTGCTTGCGGTTGGCTTCAGTGACCAGCGTTGAGAATGTTGGGTACTCCGGTGCCAAGTCCGCAAAGCGCTGGTTGAAAGCGATGCCCGAGACCACATTGACGATGTCCCGGAAGTTGGCGCGTTCGTCGACACCCAGGCGCAAGCGATCGCGGAGGTTGACGCCCTTTGCCCAGTCCTGAAGGGTCTTGGTCTTGCCCTGGTAAGTGACCTCAAACGCCGTCATCTGCTTTTCTTGGAGCCACTTGCTCATGTCACGCAGCGCGTCCTTGGCCTTATCCATGTAGATGCCTTTGGCGCTACCGCTGGCAGTCGATGCGAGGTCTTGTGCTGCGGCGTAGTACGCCAGGTGACGACGAATGGCGTCATCGAGTCCCTTTAGGCGGAAGAAGACTTCGTCAGACTTGCTCTCGTCACGGAAGCGCGGTGGCTCGAAAGGCTGTATGAAGTAGACGTAGAAGTCGCGCTCGGGTTGTGCAGTGGGGCGATCGTTTGGTGCCCCGAAAAACAGGTAGCCATCCCGTTCAACACGACGATCCTGCCACTCGATCTGATATTGCCAGATCGAGTGACCGGTCACGTAGGTGCTGTCGTCCGTGCGCTCCATGAGCTGCTTGACTGCTCCGTAGTAAGCACGGTCCAGTGCATCGTCGGACAGTGCCTCGGCACGCTTTTCGATCTGGGCGTCGTAGTCGACGTCTTTCTTGAGGTCGAGGTAGTACTGCTCAGTATCTGGTGCCTTGGAGATGAATTGGCCATTGACCGTTTTCACCACCTCACGCAGCGTTGTCTGGACCGCCGTCAGCAGGTCATCGGCAGGCTCTCCACCCATATCTTCAATGCCTGGCTGGTACAGGCAAAGCGTGTCACGCAGCTCGGTTGCAGTGGGGCCGACCGGCACGTAGATATCGCCACCCGTGGTCAGTCGCTGCACTGACAGACCAGCAATCACACGCTGGGCCATCGCCTTGTAGGCTGGCCGGGTGAAAGCCTTCTGGATGCGCTCAGTCAGGACCTCTGAAACCTTCAGAACAGGACCGATGTTGGGGTCGGACCGCAGCACGGAGTTCGATGTGACAGTCTCCCAGAATTTGTCGTAGCCGATCAGCCCTGGCCGATCCTCCGGCACATCTGTGTTCAGGATCGCTTGGATCTGGTCGCGCAGTGTGACCAGCGCTCCTCGCTTTTCCGTGAAAATCAGACGTTCGAAAGTGCCGATGTACTCGGGGTGGACCGGGAACAGGCGCACGTACTCGTCCATGCGCTCGTTCATCGTGCTGTAGAACTTGGCGAACTTGGTCAGGTAATTCCGGATCTTGTTTTGTTGGTCCGTTGTTTTCTTGAGCAGGCGTTCTGCAACCACGAAGCTGACATCCTGTCGGGCCAACAGGACCTGAGTGAATCGGTCCTTCACGCGGCGCAGGCTGTCCGCAACATGCTGGAAGCGACTGCTGTCAAAGATAGCCTCCTGAACACCGGCCACGAAGCGGAAACGAAGATGCTTTGTGACTTCCCCGATCTCGCGCAGGAAGGAAAGGTCTAGCACAAGGTCATGGTCCTTGCGGGATCGCAGGTACTCGAGGAACTCGTCGACCACAAGCAATACGCCATGATTGGGATGGACCTCGGCGAACGCAGCCATCATGTCCTCGAATGCGGCCTTATTGTTTACGACCTTGTCGGCAGGAGGGAAGGTGAAGTTGACGCCGTTTTGCTCGAGGAACAACTCGAGCTGCTGCGTGACGATGTCGCGTAAGGACATCTGGCTTGAAATCTCGATGCGATGCACCTTGAATTTGCCAGCGATTGCCTTTGCGGCTTCGGCAACCTTCGGGTGCCTGATCATCGACAAATAGGTCGGATCTTCCGCGACCAGAGAAAGCACTGACATCAGGTGCGATTTACCCGTGCCATAGTTGCCGACCACTAGCACGCCCTTGTGATCAACTGATTCGTCGAACGAGAGTTGAGGGATCATGAGCTTGGCGATCCGCTCCGCCATGTCATCCGAGATGACGTAGGTCGCGACGAGCTTCTTGGCTTCGTCGGGCCGGTTTGCGTCGAGCAGCTGGATGACCGATTCGATCGGTTCGAATTGAATGAGATCGCCGTAGCGCATGGATTCCTCTCTTACCCTTAAATTGGAAATGGGACCAGGCCGTCAATGCCATAGTCCTGATGTTCTGGATGCCCTGTGGTCGCGTAGGTGAGGCGACCTTCGGTTAGCTGACCAGGCCAGACTGCCACGACACGACGCACGCGCGCTTGTTGCTTGAGCAGGTCAAGCGGATCAAGTTGCAGCGTCCTATCAAAAAGCAGTTCGATGTTGTCTAACAGCAGTAGGTTGTTCTTAGCATGCTGGTCAGCCAGCTCGCGCAATATCGAAGCTGCCTGGAGTTGGCGACGGCGCTGTGGAATCGCTGCAAGTTTGCTACCAAGCTCAGCCCCTATTCGTAACGGCGTGAGTTCAAGCTTATTCCCGATTGCTTCTAGCAATGCAGTCTTTTCAGACGGTGGTCTACCGACAAGCAGAATTAGCTTGCTTTGTAGTGCACCAATTTCATCGATTAATCGTTCAAGCAAATCCAACATGAGTGCTCAATTGCTTAGATTTGGCTCGATAGAAGTAGATTGCTCAGCAATCCATTTATCAATATCGACTTTTGAAAACCGCCAACTTCCTCCGACCTTGAACGAGGGAATCTTTTTAGCGCCCGCCAGCCTATAAATAGTTCTCTCAGTGACTTTGAGATAGTTGGCAAGCTCCCCAATAGTCATGATCGCGCTGTCTGTTGATTTCGTCGGCATTTGTACCGCCATGAAGCTGGTAGAAAATGACAGCATAGTGCAAAATTTTCAATCCAAAAACAATAAGTGAAATATTATTCCGGACCAGTGGCTCATGGCACGAGCTCACTCAATATGGGTAGTACGGGAATAGAAGCAAAACTGCGCTGATTCGACACGCGCACAAATCATTGATCTGCTTGACGTTGTGCGCGTGCTTTTCGCGCTTGTTTTGCCATAGTTTTTTGAGAAAGCGGGGCCGATCGAGAGTCGAACGCCCCGTTTGTGCGACATGCGCGCAGACTTGTGGCACGCGCAGAATGGGCCGGAAGCCCTAGAATCGCGCCATGAAACCAAAAGAAAAGGCCCAACTGAGAACAGTTGGGCCTTCATATTGGTGGCCTGGGGCAGAATCGAACTGCCGACACGCGGATTTTCAATCCGCTGCTCTACCAACTGAGCTACCGGGCCAAGAGCGCTATTGTAGCATTACAAAACTCATGAACCACCTCCACCTCCT